>Ga0222714_10001460_pt1 | contig 26634 bp, 25 predicted proteins | sample C33_3DmetaG_FD_165048 | JGI IMG/M metagenome (GOLD analysis project Ga0222714, IMG submission 165048) | Estuarine water microbial communities from San Francisco Bay, California, United States - C33_3D | ecosystem: Environmental > Aquatic > Marine > Unclassified | place: USA: California...
TTCCTTCGTCCGATCGATGACGAACAGCAGGTTCTGGACCTGGTGTTTCAAAAGAGTGGTGTCAACCATTTCCACTACGACGTCAGCGTTCCTTCGGCCGGAGAATGGACGATCGAATTCGACGCCACGTTGGCTGACGGCGCTTCGGTGCGTTACGCCACGACCGTGGTGTTCGAGTCGTAGCCGGGTCAGGAACCGAGATCGAGCACCACGAGGTGGTGCGGCACACCGGAGGCTGGTTCGATGAACTGTTCGCCCTCCACCGAGAACGCGCATCGTTCGTAGAAGTACAGGGCGCTGTCACGTGCCTTGGCCCATACCCATCGTGCACCGAGTGATCGTGCGTGTGCGATACCAGCATCGATCAGAGCCCGACCAACCCCGGTGTTCTGCATTGCATCACGCACCGCCATTCCACGAAGCTGCACGGCTAACGGATCCTGGTCGCCGGGCCAGGGGCGCACCAGCCACGTGGATGTTGCAACGATCGAGTGGGAGTCGAGCAGTGCTGCGCCAATGTGCACGGTGGTGGACTCGTGGTCGCCGTCATATGCGGCATCACGCGCAGGTGTGCCGCGACGTAACACGTCGAGGCGAACGGGCAGGGCTTCGTCGAGTGAGATACGGCGAACGATGAAACTCGGTGAAGTCATGGAATTGAGTCTGGTGGCGACTGGAGGTCGATCGACCGGTGACAGAGCGCGGAGCCTTCGGCGCGGTCGTGGGTGACGTGCACCACCGTGGTGCCGAGGTGATCGAAGAGGTTGCGGAGGTCGGCCAGCAGTTGCTCGTGCAGCAGGGGGTCGAGTCCGGTGAGTGGTTCGTCAAGCAACACCACCCGAGGCGTCCCGGCCAGCGTGCGAGCCAGTGCCACTCGTTTGGCTTCACCTCCCGACAAGTCGGATGTTTCCCGGTGGGCAAAATCGTCCAGACCAACGCGCGACAGCCACTCGTCAGCGACACGATTGCGTTCCCGCTTGGAGACACCGCGAACACGGAGCGCGTACGACACGTTGTCGGCGACGTTGAAGTGGGGAAAGAGTTGATTGTCCTGGAAGACGAGCCCCACATCACGACGATGCGCGGGCACGTGTGTGACGTCGACGTCGTCGACATGGATGGCGCCACGGTGAACGGGAAGTAGACCGGCGATCGCATGAAGCAACGTGGTCTTTCCACACCCACTCGGACCGTGGATGGCCAGTCGTTCGCCTGATTGAACGGAGAGTGAGACACCGTGGAGAATCAAGCGTTCGCCTCGTTCGACGGCGAGGTCAACGACGCGAAGCATGCTCACCCCGCTGGAGCGCCATCTCCACGATTGCAAGTGCCATCACACACACCACGACGAGAATCGACGCCAAGGCGAATGCCTGTGCCCGTACCTCATCACCCGTTCGTGAGAGCAATCGGGCGATGGCTACGGGAATCGTCTCCGCACCTTCGCGCGACAACATCGATGCCGCACCAAACTCGCCGAGCGATACGGCAACGACCAAACCAAGTGACGCAACGATTGCGGGTCGCATTCGTCGTAGGTCGATGTCGATGAAGCGTCGCCCACCGCCGGCACCGAGTACTGCTGCGGCCCGATGCAAGCCGACCGGCGTGGTGCGCCAGGCGGGAACCAGCACTCGCACCGCCAGCGGAAACGAAACCAAGGTGTGGGCAAGTGCCACGAACCACCAACGAGAGCGCCAATCGAACCATCCCGAGTCGAAGGTGACGAGCAGTCCGAGCCCGATGGTGACGGGAGACATTGCCAAGGGCGCCAGCGTGAGCGAGTTCACCACGTTTCCACCGGTTCGAAGTCTGGTGATTGCAAGGGTCGCCAGGATGCAGAGCACCGTTCCGACGAGTCCTGCTACGAGTGCCGTTCGGGTCGATGTCCACACACTCTCGATGAGTGACGTGTTGAAGATCGATTGCCACGCACGGGCAGAGACCGTGTCACCCACGTGAACGGACTGCCAGAACAGGGCCGAGAGTGGCGCAATGACGAAAGCAACCGTTACCGCTGCAATTGCGATCGCAGTACGACGCCGATTGTCGGGGATCGTGGGGAGCATCGCCGACGGTGCGCGGGTTGGCTTTCCATTGCTACGAGCCAGGAGGTGAATGGCGCCCGCCACCACTCCAATACACAGCATCTGGAGGAGGGCAAGTACCGAGGCGCCACCCACATCACCGATGCCGAATGCACGTAGGGCAATGTCACTTTCAATGGTGCTTCGTCGCGGACCCCCGAGTACCCGAATGACGGCGTACGAACTGAAGCAGTAGAGGAAGACGACGGTGCCGGCCGATGCGATGGAGTTGCGCAGCATCGGCACGGTGATGGTTCGCCACGCCGTGGGCGGTGTTGCGCCGAGTGTTTGCGCAGCGAGCGAGAGTTGCGCATCCAACGACTCGGCGCGTGCACCGACCACCCGGACCACCACGGCGATGTTGAAGTAGGCATGGGCAATCACCACTGCGAACACGCTGTAATGCAACGATCGCGGTAGTACGGCAAGGAATGCGGTGGCAACCACAACGGAAGGCAGGAGAAAGCCGATGGTCGTCACGGCGCGAAGTGCGCGACGCCAACGAAACCGGTGCCGGGAGATCAACCAGGTGACGGGCCCGGCAACGATGAACGTCGCTACGACGCTGAGCACAGCCTGCCAGGTGGCGAACCACACCACGTTCCATGTGGAGCGACGCGTGAGGATCCGAGTGACATCATCGAAGTCGGTGTCACCAGTGACGAGCAAGACGACGGGCACCACCAGGAATGCAACCAACCATGCAACGGGTATGAATGCCGCTCCAGGACCGACGACCGGGTGAAATACCGGGTCGGTCGAAGGGTGAGTACGAGCCGATGTCATCGCAACACGATGTCGCTGTAGGTGTCGAGCCACTCGACACGACGCAAAGCAATGATGGCAGGGTCGATTGTCAACGGATTCTCGGGCCGCAGTGAATAGTCGAGAAACTCTTGCGGCACCTCGGCGGTGGTGTTGATTGGCCAGACGAACTGGGTGAGTGGGAGATCCTCCTGGAAAACCTTCGACACGAGGTAGTCGATCAACGAACGTGCGGCCTCCTCGTGCTTGGTGCCCCGGAGAATGCCCGCGAATTCGTACTGCCGGAAGCACGTGAGTGCAGCAACGGCGGTTGGAGCCCGTTCTGGTCGTGGTTCGGCAAACAACACCTCGGCGGGTGGGCTCGTTGCATAACTCACCACCAGTGGGCGAGTACCATCCGACGCGGCGGTGAAGTGCCCGTAGTACGCGTCACTCCACGATTCGACAATGAGCACGTTGTTGTCGCGCAGTGCCTGCCACCAATCCGGCCACGCATCTCCGAACTCGGCGATGCTCGCTAGCAAGAACGCGAGTCCCGGCGATGATGACACTGCGTTCGGAACAACTAGCAGATTCCGGTAGGTGGACGAGGTGAGCGCCTGCAGGGTGAGTGGTGGCGAAACATTGCGTTCGGCAAACCACTCCTTGTCATAGTTGATGCACACGTCGCCGGAATCGACCGGAGTCACCGCACCGTTCGGTGAGAGGTCCCGCGCCATCGGTTCGAGATCTTCGCGGTGAACGCTGAAATAAGGCAGGAAGACGTCGGCTGCGAGTGCTCGCGACAGCAGGGTGTTGTCGAGACCCCACAGCACATCGGCCTCGGGATTTCCGGATGCCAACACCGCCTTGGTGACCAGGGTGCCGGCGTCGCCACCACGAACGATGTCCACACCGATGCCTGTGCGGTCGGTGAAGGAGTCGAAGATGCCCTCGGTGGGCGTGAATGAGTCGTGGGCCAGCAATCGCAGCGTGATCCGCTCGGGTTCGCCTCGCTCCACGGTGGAGCACGCGGAAACACCCAGACCAATGGCAAGTCCGACGATGCCCCACACGAGTCGTAGCCCAAGGGGAGTGACGCGTGCGTACCTCACGAGGCAACACCCTGCACGTTCGCGGAGTCGACGGTGACGATCAATCGACCGGAGCCGACGGATACCCGTACGTTGGTGGAGATTGCACGGTTGCTGATGCCTCGCGATGCGGCGACCCTCAATGAATCGTTGGAGAGGGCCCATTGCAAGCCGCTCGTCGTCACCTCGTGCGCGTCGCCGCCGAACGGGAGCAGCCCCACATTGTCGCCCAACTCACAGGCGATGCTGATCGTGGCACCATCTCTCACGGCGTACGCCCGCGAGCGTGCAAGCCGAGCCTCCACACGGGCATCGCGCAATTCATCTATGAACATCACCGCAAAGAGTGCGAGTTGATGGTCGAGTCGGCCCCCACCGCCGCCAACGAGGATCACCCGTCGGACGCCGCGATCACGCACGAAACGAAGGGCGAGTTCGGCGTCGCTCTCGCTCTTGTCGGCTGGGTGTCGGACCACCTCGGTACCGAGGGCTCGGAGTGCGGAAAGCGCCGTCGGCGAGATGGAGTCCATATCTCCGACCACCACATCCACCTTGAGTCCGAGAAGTTGGGCGACTTCCACGCCCGAGTCGGCTGCCACCACGAGCGAGTCTGCGGGAATCGTTCCGAGTGGTGGAATGTCGACGGTCTCGCCACCGAGCAGCACGATGGCGGTGGAACCCGATGGTGCTTCGGTTGTCATGTTGCTCCCTCCGCTGGCATTACCCAGATCAGGTCTGCGGGTCGGTGGTGGCTTCCACCCTCTCAGTCCGAGAACTCCGGACTCCCCGTGCGTGTGACCGAAACACTAATGGCATCGGCACAGGAGGGAATGCGGACGCTCGGTAGCCTGCGGGGCGTGTCGGATTCCAAGACCTCGCCGCTCGCAGCAGGCGCTCCGGCACCCGTTTCACCGTTCGATTCAGAACAGCCGCGCGACACCATCATTTCGGTGACGCCCACTGCCCTTGCCAAGTTGAAGGAGCTCCGCTCCACCGAGCCCGATGTCGAAAAATTGGGTCTTCGTCTCTCCATCATCTCGGGACCAGGCGAGGATTTCCGCTACGACCTGGTTTTCGAGGAGTTTCTCAAATCGGCGTTCACCGACGAAGTTCGCACCATCGATGGTTTCAAATTCATCATGCCCGGTGGCGACGTGGATTCACTACGAGGCTCGGAACTCGATTACAACGAGCAGGCCGGACTGGTTCTACGCAACCCCAACCGTCCGAAGGCGCCCGTGGTGGAGGGCCTGGTTCGTGACGACGAAACCTCAGCGCAGATCGAGGCGATCGTTTCGGTCGACGTGAACCCGATGCTGGCGGCCCACGGCGGATTCGTGACCTTCGCCGGCCACGACACGCAGGGCACTGCGTACTTCACCATGGGTGGTGGATGCCATGGTTGCTCGATGAGCAAGCAAACCATGTTGGAGGGTGTGCAGAAGATCATCACCGACCAGGTGGGCACCATCACCCACGTGCGCGATCTCACCGATCATGCAACGGGTGCGAATCCGTACTACCGCTAATTCGACGTTCCCACCGTTCGTCAACCGTCGCCGCCGCGTCGCTGTGCTGCCGCAGCTGCCAGACATGCGGTCGGGCTCTTGCGGGTGACTCTTTGTACTTCCTTGTTTGGCGACGTGTTGACCCCACGTTTCCAATCGTCGAGGTAGGGCTGTGGCCACACCTCGCCCCGTCGCAGATTTTGCTCCGACATTGGACAGATGCGTGATATCCCGAAGTGCAGGTGGCAGAGCGTGGTCTTGGCGTTGCCCGATTGTCCGACGGTGGCGATTTTCTGGCCCGACTCCACTCGTTGACCCTTCTTGACCATCAGACGGCCCAAGTGCGAGAAGTAGTAGCGAGCAAAATCGTCTCCGTGCATGGTGATGGTGAGGCCACCACGAGTACCCGGGTCGTCGATGGCCGGATCCCAGTTGTCGGTATCTCGCACGTCGGTGATGACACCCGAGATCGGCGCGCGCACAAGTTGACGGCAACCGGTGAGATCGACTGCGGGATAGTTGAGGTGATCACGCGGATAGAACACACCCGGGCCGGAGACCGGGAAGGTGTACACCCATTCGTTTCGCTTCTTGCGTTGGTCGTCCTTGCTGTCGCTGTTTGCCGAGGTAGCCGAACGGACGCCGATGGTCGGAACATTGGAGTCACTGATCACCGTAAAGGTGGAGGCCATCGTCGCGATCAACACGACGGCCGCCCACATACGACTATTTCTTTCTGAAGCCCTTCGGGCATTTTGCGGCGACGACCTTGCGTACGACCTTGCCCTTCACGCAGGTAATGGACTTGGTTTTTTTTGACTTGACCGTCGACTTTTTCCCTGAAGGTTTGGAGGTAATTCCGACGTCACCCCCCCGGGCGGTGTCACGTATTTGCAGGGTGCCGCGCTTGATCGTGTACGTAACGTCTCCGAGAACACCCGGTGTGGCAGTGGCGTAATACAGCCGGTAGACGTTCGGTGAGACTTCGTATCCAGTTGGATCGAGACGTCGCAGGTCGGATCCCGAGCCGGATATGCGTTCGGGAGTGGACCAGCGGAGGCCATCGGTGGACGTCGAGGTGTAGAGCTTCTGGACACGGTCACCACAGCCAGGACCATCCGCCAGCACCATCAACCAGTCACCATCCTTTGCGCGGAGAATCTCGGGGTCGACGCTTATTCCGTTTTCGAGACGCCATCCGGGTTCCTTGCTGAACGTGATGCCATCAGTCGAGATGTAGCTCGCCAGTTTCTCGGTACAGCTGGCCTCGACGGGAGATTCAACGACGTATAGTCGGACTCGACCGTCGGGAGTTACGACCGCATCGGGAACACCCCACGCCTTGGTGTTCTGGGAGACGGTCAACAATGGACTCGCTACCGTCGATGCGCCAACGGAAGTGCACGCAGCCGTCGTGCAGGGAGCGGATGCGACCGATTTCGTCGGTGCACCCTGTGTGATTTCTACGAAGTACGCCCGTCGAGTTCCGTCGGGCAGGGTGATTGCAGTGAAGTCACTGCCGAGACGACCAGTTACGGGGACGGCGACGCAGGATCCGGCATCGGAGCAGTCGGCGACAGTGGTTCCAGAGAGCCCACCCGGGTACCACAATCGATCGGCGCTCCCAGTGCGTTCGACATGGGGCGAAACTCCGGTGAGTCCGAGGGAGGTTGCATCCTCCTTCAACTCCCACTCCACCACGGCATCGGCTGGAGCAACGGGTAATGCCAGAGTCGTAAGGGCAGCTGCTGAGAGAAGTGTGATTCGACGCATATTGTTACCGTACCAAGGTGCGGTCATACCTCTCTTGCTGGCCATCACCAAGCAATGTCACACCCACCACGGTGGGGCAGACGAACAGTGTCGGCCACAACATGAGCAGCTGGCGCAAGACCAAAATGAGCGCTTCAATCTGGTAAGTCTGGGAATGATCTCGTGATAGCACCTACGATGAGTCAAGGGTTCACATGATGATTGCGATGCTTACATGACCGAAACGATGGATGAGCGCGATCAATTGATTGCCGATCTCCTCGAGGAGGCCCACGGTTTGAGGATGAAGTACGAGGAATTCAGCCAGTACACCGAGTCGAAGGTCGCCGAATTTGTCATCGCCCGCAAGGAACTCACCCAGGAGCGTGATAGTGCCGTGCACCACCTGTCACTTGCCCAACGAGACCTCCAGGTGTTGCGCCAGAGACAGGATCAGCTTCAAGCACAGATGATTCAGATCAACTCGAGAATCGACAAGTTGACAAAGCAGCGCGACCGTGCCCGTGAGCGAGTAGCCGCACTGGAGGCGTCCCGGGCGTTTCGGATTGCCACGAGACTGCGAAAGATGTTCGGCAACTAGACCGCTATCGGGTTGCGAGGAACTCGGCGAAGAGCGAGGTCCATTCGGGTTGCCATTCGTGCGACCACGACTCGTCAGTTACGAGCTCGGCGGTGGCGATACCGGTGCGAGTGAAGGCTGCGACCGAATCGCTCGCACTCGGAAACAGGATTCCGGCGGTGCCACCACCGGCCAACGGAACGACGGTGTCCAGAGTGCCGTGCAGGTGAAGTGCAGAAACGGGGTTCTCAGGTGAACACGCATCGATCATCATCGCGCCGGCGGCAACTCCGATTGCCGTGACTCGGGACGACAACTCGCATGCCAGACGGTATGCCATCATTCCGCCGTTGGAATGACCCACCACCCAGATTCGCCGTAGGTCGATGTCGTAACTCTCCGTGAGTTCTCCGATCAGTTGATCAAAGAAGGCAACGTCATCGACAAAGCCAAGTGTGGAGAACGGACAGCAGGCCCCGGCATTCCACGACTGTGGAAGACCGTCCTCGGATCCGCTGCCGTTCGGATACACCACGATCGGATGTATGTCGTATCGGTCGGCAAACGACTCGTCTATGTCAGACGCATCACTCATCATCTGTGCGGTACCACCGAATCCGTGGAGTACCACGAGCAGAGGTGCCGGCCCTTCATCGGATAGGTCGACCACTCGGTACGTTCGGGTACGACCATCGAGCGTGATGATCGAGTCGAACCCGGGTGGTACGACACTTGCCGGCCTTGGTTCTGGTACCGGCGAGGCGCCAATAGTGCTCGTTGGGACGACTGCATCGGTACTGGCGGCTGCAACGTCATCAACGTTGCCATCGCTGGCGGACGACGAACAGCCGGAATACGCCATCGTTACGAGGACCACGAGGGCAAGTCGGAGACCGCGCATCGGCGCCCAACCTATCGTTGAGACGAATCCGTCGCGATGGGACCGGTGTCGCTCGGTAGTCTCCGTGCGTGGCTAAACCGAATGATGAGTCGAGCCAACTTGCCGGCTCTACCCCTGATCCAAAATCTGCGACGGTGCACACCGCACAGGTAAATGCACGAGCCGCACGTCGAACGCCGGACCCCGCGGATCTCGAGCGCGTTCGGCGCGGACATATCGCGTCGCTGTCCACAGCGACCATCGATTCACCCGAGGGTCGGGTGGTGTTCAAGATCGGTGCGTACGACTTCCTTCGCAATGGCGACTCTGCACCCGACACCGTAAACCCCAATCTGTGGCGTCACGCCGTTCTCAACGCTCACCACGGACTGTTCCAGGTGATCGACGGAGTGTGGCAGGTTCGCGGTTATGACATCTCCAACATCACCTTCATTCGTGGTGAGACCGGGTGGATTGTCGTCGACCCCTTAACGACCGAGTTCACCGCCCGAAGTGCCCTCGAGCTCGTAAATCAATACGTTGAACGGCGCTCCGTAACCGCGGTGATTTACACCCACTCCCATGCCGACCATTTCGGTGGCGTGTTGGGCGTTACTTCGCGTGACGAGGTCAACGCCGCACGATGCAGGATCATTGCCCCCGAGCACTTCCTAAGGGAGACCGTGGGCGAAAACGTGATCGCTGGGCCGGCGATGGTACGTCGCGCCATGTATCAGTTCGGAACTCGCCTCCCCTCGGGTCCGCGTGGTCACGTCGACTGCGGTCTTGGCACGGCAACTCCAATTGGACCGCCCACGTTGCTTGCACCGACCGAAGAAATCACTGTGACCGGCCAAGAGCTGGTCGTGGATGGAGTGCGGGTGGTCTTTCAACTCACGCCCGAAACAGAGGCACCAGCGGAGATGAACTTCTACTTCCCCGACTTGAAGGCACTCTGCATGGCGGAGAACTGCTCGCATACCATGCACAACCTGGTTCCAATTCGCGGTGCACTGGTGCGCAACGCACTCAATTGGTCGAAGTACATCAATGAGAGTCTGCAAATGTTCGGCGCCGAGGCCGAAGTACTCTTTGCATCACACAACTGGCCGCGTTGGGGCGGCGATGACCTCCGCGGATTCTTGGTATTGCAGCGAGACCTGTACAAGTGGATGCACGACCAGACGATGCGGTACGCAAACCTTGGACTCACACCAATGGAGATTGCCGAAACCCTCGAGTTGCCCGAGGAGTTCCTGGCCCACGAACACACCCGCGGGTTCTACGGAGATCTCGTTCACAACGCCAAAGCGGTATACCAGCGATATCTGAGTTGGTACGACGGGAACCCGGCCAACCTGCACAAGTTACCGCCAAGCGACGTGGGATCTCGCTACGTTGCCCTCGCCGGGGGTGCGGACGCACTCATTGCAAACGCACGAGAGGCGTTCGAACAGGGCGACTATCGCTGGGTGGCGGAATTGGTGAATCATCTGGTTTTCGCCGATCCAACCAATACTGCAGCTCGCAATCTGCAGGCCGATGCGCTCGAGCAGTTGGCGTACCAGGCTGAATCGTCCACGTTTCGAAACGCATATCTGATGGGTGCACAAGAGCTTCGTAGTGGACGTTCGGTGAACCCCAACGCCAACGTTCGTGCACGCGGCTTGTTGCTGGAGATGACCATCGAGCAGGTATTCGATGCGCTGTCGGTTCGCACGATGTCCGAGCAACTGGGTGGCATCGCACTCGCAATCAACTGGACCTTTACGGACCTGCGTGGTACCCCCGACGAACGATGGACACTTGGGGTGTCGAACCGGACCATCTACTCCACCCGTGGACGACACGCGGACAATGCAGCAACCTCAGTAACCATCTCACGTTCGACGCTGCTAGATGTGGTTGGTCAGGAAACCACGTTTGTCGATGCCATGAAGGCGGGACAAGCCTCGATCGACGGGGACGCCGGTGCACTACTTACCGTTTTTGGCAACCTCGACAAGTTTTCGATGGGATTTGCAATCGTCGAGCCGTAACGGCGCACCGACAATTGCGCCGCCGATTGGTGTTCAGGGGCGGATCGCGTAGAACGCATTCACCGAGTGTTCGACGTCTAAGCGTTCGAACCTTGTGAATCCAGCAGTTCGGGCCATGGTCTCGGCAGTCATTTCCGAGAGTCCGAGCGTGCCGAGACCGGCACCATCGGGTGTGGAGAGTGCCGACGACATGCACGACAAAACGCTGATGCCGTACATCAAAGATGCCATGGGATTCTTCTCCGCATTCATCGCAAACGTGTCGTGAGCCTTGATGTCGACCAGTAGCCAGACGCCATCGGAATGCAACGACGCACGAATTGCCTTCATCACGGCGAGTGGATGGGTCATATCGTGGATGCAGTCGAAGGTGCTCACGAAGTGCAGGCTGTTGTTTGTTGGTAGTGGCTCTACCTGCGGATCAGCGAAACGTGCGTTGGTGAGGCCCGAGGCGCTCAGACGCTCGTTGGCACGCGCGAGCGCGTACTGCGAGATGTCGTATCCGACAATTGTGGACCTCGGAAACTCCTTCGCCATTCGCAGCACTGCGCCCCCTGCACCGCACCCGACATCGGCAACGTTTACGCCCGCCCTCAACGTGTTGGCAATACCGACGGCTGGAAGGACAACGGGAATGAGGTTGGCATTGTTCCAGGGTTCGAAGCTGCGTTCGATTCCCACCGCACCATCGGGGCCGTGACTGTCATAGTTGAACCCGATTCCCGTGCGAAACGACTCGGGCATTCGTTTGAGCGATTCCATGGTTTGCGGTAGTCGGTGGAACATGCCCATCCCGAATGCAGGGTGTGATTCGTCGGCTAGTACCGCCACCTGCTCGGGTGAGAGATAAAACGTGTCGTCGTCGAGGTGTGGCGGCTGCGATACATGCGAGGAAACGCTGATGAGTTTCGCCGCCGCCTGGTTGTACGCCCACTCGCGCACCCAACGCTCATTCAGTCCAGTCGTGGCCGATAGTTGGGTAGTGGTGAGTGGATTGGCCGCCGCGGCAAGCGCGCGGTACAGGCCAAGTTGGTCGCCGAGGTGCACCATGCCCGAGGTGACGGCACCTTCCAGTTTCGTGAAGAGAAGGAAGGAGAAGAACTTGAGTTTGTCGGGGTTGATACTCACATCGCAAAACTAGGCGATGGTTTGACTGCGCGTTTCGTCTCGATGTTTGCGGAGATACGGAATAAATGGTGTACCGCCGGTTCCAACGGCCGATGGATTTCCCGGAGTCTTCTGGGCCTGGGCAAATATGTAGGTACTGGCATATTGCAGGTGCATCGCCCGAAAATCGGCGACGAGGTCCACTGATTGATTGAACAGCTCCGTGGTACCGGCTCGGCCCGCCGATTTTACGAAGGCGCGAATGCTGGGACCGTTCTCGACGGCTTCGATGAATTTCACGTGCGCCGGCGGCATGTAGGTGCGCATTTCCATGAGGTACTCGCGCAGTTCGTCACGCTCGTGTTCGATGCCGAGCGCCCCGTCGAGAGCCGGCACTATTGCGCTTTGTGCGCCCGTTTCTCCCCGGTATGTCATGCCTTTGCCGCCCAATTCACTGACCCCTTCGTAGACCACACCGTGTGGGAGTGCAGGGTTGTTCTTCCAACCGAAGATATAGGGACGAACCCGGTGGAAGTAGACGTACGGATCGCATTTCTCGGGCATGCGAGACAGCACGTCGTACATCGACTGAATTCCATCCCGGAGTTCGCGAAGAGCGCCATCGAGTTCCTCGGCATCGTTTGCTGCGACGGCTCGCTGGGCATCTTCTATGGCCTGAAGTGCACGTCCTGCCCTCTTTTCGATGTCGATGTGGATGAGAATGAACCACTCCTCGTCTTGCCCGCCGAGAAAGCACTGCAAAAGGGCGATGTTTCCGCATTCGATCGGGCCCGAGGTATCGAGACGACGCCAGTTGTCGATTGAGTAACTGGAATAACTGAGAATCGGCGGACGACCGACCAGTTGTCCGACGGTGTACCACGGTTGGGCAAGCACCGCTGGAATCGTGTGGGCGGGATTGGCGTCGCACCATTGATATGCCTGACCGATGTAGCTGAGTGCGAGCATGGCTCGCCGTATCTCGCCCTCGCCGGAGAGCGCTGGCACATTGAACGGCGGCATGGCACGTACGCACTCACGAAACCTTGAACCCATGAGGTGCTTCGGCAGATCGGATGCCAGCGCGTCCCACTCCGCATTCTCCTTGCCGAGATGCGCAACGGGATCCACCGTCTGCATGTAGCCGAATTCTCGGGTGATGCCGTAGTCGGCGAGTCGCACCGGCGCGTTGCTCATAACGATGCCCCTCCCAGAGCCAATTACCAACGGTAGTCCAGAACTGCGAGCATCGATGATTGGCGCGACCGGTTATTTGCCGGTACCCAGCGTCAGGCTCCGTGCGAAGGTATGCGCCAGTCGGGTCGCGCCGTGTCTGGTCGGTTTGACTCGTACCATGCCGCTGCGCGCAGTACGTCGAGGTCGGCAAAACGACGTCCGGAAATCTGCAGACCTATGGACTTGCCATCGGGAGTGAACCCGCAGTTGATTGAGATCGCCGGCTGTTCGGACATGTTGTAGGGGACTGTGAAGCCGATGTGGGCCATCGAGCGTGCAGCGTCGTTGCTCGGCATCGCCCAATCCACTGGGAATGTTGGTACGGGAGACACGGGGGATAGGACGAGGTCGTATTTTTCGGTTGCAGCATGCGTGAGTTTGCGAATCTCAAGGGTGCGGTTGAAGCATTTCATGAGCTGCTCGCTGGTTACGTGCTCGCCGACGGCAATCCAATCCTGGATGAACGGCAAGAGTTTGGCCCGCTGTGCTGGACTCATTGCACGCGAGTCCACCCAACTTCTCACACGCCAGAAAGTGTCGAGGTCGTTCAGCAGGTCGTCGCTGAAGAACGGAGACAAAGGTTCAACATTGGCACCGGCAGATTCGAAGAGCCGTGCAGCGGCCGTTACTGCAGCGAGCGTGGTGGCTTCAACCGGCATGCCGGCATTCGCATCGAGGTGTAACCCGATGCGTAGGCCCCGAGCGTTGAATTGATCGAGTGAATCCCAGGCGATTGATGCCGGTGGAAGCGCCATGTAATCGCTCGCGTCGAATTTTCCGAGCACACACATTAGGAGTGCGTTGTCGGCCACAGTTCGTGACATTGGTCCGGCGACGCGGCCGAAGTATGGCGGGTTGATGGCCACACGCCCGTTACTCGGCTTGAGCGAGACGATTGCATTCCAACTGGCGGGTAGTCGCAGGCTGCCACCGATGTCGGTGCCAACGTGCAATGGCCCGAATCCCGCAGCAGCAGCCGCTCCACCACCGGCACTCGAGCCACCCGGGTTCCATTTTTGGTTCCACGGATTGCTGGTAAGTGCGTGAAAAGTGGAAAGACCCGATGACAGCATTCCGAGGTCGGGCATCGTCGTTTTTGCGAGCAAGATTGCACCCGCTTCACGGACGCGAGCTGCAGGCGGCGCATCAGCAACTGCCGGAACCAGTTCGGTCGCTGCCGTACCGAGCGGTATTGCGATACCAGCGGTCGCAATGTTCTCCTTCAACGTAATTGGAATCCCATCGAGTACCCCGACCGGTGAACCCGCCGCCCAACGACGCTCGCTCTCAACAGCCTGGTTGGTCGCGCCGTCGGAGTCGGCTGCCCACAACGCCTTCACTACTGGTTCGCGCTCGCTGATTCGATGTTGCACGTCGCGCATTACCTCAACTGGGGAAATTGTTCTGGCGCGATAGCCCGCCAGCAGCTCGACCGCGGAGAGGTCAGCGAGCGATTCCATCAGAGCGGTGGCGTGTATCGACCGTCGATTGCTGTCCATCCGGCGTCGACGGTGATGGTGGTGCCGGTGACGTACGTTGCCGCATCGCCAGCGAGAAACACGACTGCCCCGACCATTTCTGATGCTTGTGCCCAACGCTTCAACGCTGGTTTTTCGGCATACGCAGAGTACCACTCAGGATTTTTCTTGAGTTGCGCAGTAAGTGGTGTCTCAACGACGCCAGGTCGAATGGCGTTCACACGCACGTTTGATGGCCCGAATTCGGCAGCTGCGGTTCGCACAAGCGATTCGAGGCCAGATTTAGTGGCTGCATACACGCCCTGTCCTGGCTCTACTGTTGCCGCGCGAATCGATGAGATTGTGATGATGCTGCCACGTTGTCGATTACACATCGAACGTCCAAAAAGTTGCATTATGTGAAACGTCGAGCGCAAATTGAGGCGGATGACCTTATCGAACTCGTCAAGCGAATAGTCGGCGATCTGCTTCCGAACATTAATGGCAGGTGTGTGCAACAACACCTCTGCATCAGAGTGCACGTCCGCCAACTCCAGAACAGAGCCTTCATCATTGACGTCGATAACTACGCTGGTCGATCCAGCTGCGTTCCTTGCCGTATCTGCGGCCGCCTCACCATTGGAATCGGCACACACGACATTTGCGCCGTGCGCTGCTAGTGCCAACGCAGCCTCGCGGCCGATTCCACTACCAGCACCGATCACTACTGCCTTGCGGCCGTCGAGGCGAAACAAATTGTCGTACTGCGCCGCCATGACGTTACTTACCGACCGCGGAGCGAATGATGGCCATTCGCGTCACCGTGAACTCTTCGATTGCAAAGCGGGGTCCTTCTCTTCCGATACCCGAGTCTTTCACGCCGCCGTATGGCATGGTGTCGGAGCGGTATCCGGGTACCTCATTGACGACAACACCGCCAACCTCGAGTTCGTCGATGCAACGAAAGGCGTTTGCAATCGAGCTGGTAAAGATGCTGGCGTGCAGGCCGAACCGCGAAGCGTTCACCATGTCGATTGCGGTTTCTAGGTCTGGCACGCGTCGGATGCAGACCACGGGGCCAAATACCTCCTCGTCCCAGATATCCACACCATCTGGCACGTCGGCGAGCACGGTCGGGGCGATGCATGAGCCGCTGAGATTGCCGCCGGTAAGTACCCGCGAACCAAAGCGTTCTGCGGCACTGATCCAGGCAAGAACTCGCGACGTCGAGGCGTCATTGATGAGCGACGATACTTGAGTCGATTCCTCCCTCGGGTCGCCGACCACAATTTCCTTCACGTGTGCAGTCAAATGCTCGAGAAACTCGTCGGCTACGGAGTCGAGTATGAGAACGCGCTGGATTGCGATGCACGCCTGCCCTGATGCATAGAAGCCGCCGCGCACGGCAGCCTCGGCTGCAACGGCCAGGTTTGCCGTGTCGTCAACGATCAATGCGGCATTGGAACCGAGCTCTAGTACAACCTTGCGCGGTGCTGCAGCCCGAGCAATTGCGTGACCAACTTTTGACGAGCCCGTGAAGCTGACGATACCGATGCGCGGGTCGGTGGTGAGCGTTTCGCCTACGGATGCGTCGCCGGTCAGGAGTTGCACGGCGCCCACTGGGGCACCAATTTTCATTGCGACTTCACGAAACGCATGCACCAGCCAGAGTGTTGCAAGCGGCGTCGCGGGTGCGGTCTTCACGATGATGGGGCATCCAGCGGCTATTGCTGGTCCGAGTTTGTGTGTCGCGAGCAATAGCGGATAGTTGAATCCCGTAATACCAATAACCACACCGATTGGCTTTCGTTGCCAAAAACCGGTCATACCGTCTCCAGTTGGCAGCAAGTCGAGCGGTACGGTCTCACCGTGCAGACGTGCAACCTCGTCGGCGCTCGTTTCAAGTGTGACGAGCGCTCGTGCCACTTCAACTTTGCAGTCTCGTAGTGGTTTGCCCGTCTCGAGCACAAGCAGTCGCTCGAATTCGTCTCGTCTTGCTGAGACGAAGGCATGCGTGTCGCGCAACCATTGACGGCGCGTTCGTGACGGGAGTCTGGCCATCGTCTTGCGCAGTGCCACAGCATTCGTCACCGCAAGACCTGCCAGTTTCGCGTCGCCGACCGGCGCCTCCGCGACAACTTGTCCGTTGAACGGAAATCTAATTTGCTCGGTTGGCGTCTCTACCCAGGTGTCACCGACTGGTAGTCCAGCGGGATATTCGGGCGAAAAGAGATTCATGAAGGCTCAGGTAAACGAGGCACGGATGCAATCAAGGTCTTGGTGAAGGGATGCGATGGTGCACGGAAAACGTCGACCGTCTTACCTTGCTCGACCGCCACGCCGTTCTGCATCACCACCACATCGTCGCACAGTCGGGCGATCACACTGAGGTCGTGGGAGATGAGCACCATCGTCAGACCAAGATTCTCAGTCAAATTTGCAAGCAGCGCAAGAATCTCGTCCCGCACCAACACGTCAAGCGCACTGACCGGTTCATCGGCGATCAACAGTCGTGGCCGCGGTGCCAGTGCTCGGGCGATAGCGACACGTTGGCGTTGCCCTCCGGACAACTCGTGCGGGTAACGCCTGCGCATGTCGCGTGAAAGGCCAACTGACGTGAGTACCTCGTCGATTCGGGCCGAGTGCGGCTCATCCACCGCCAGGCACTCGAGCGGTTCGAGAACAATGTCTTCAACCGACATTCGCGGATTCAATGAACTGCGTGGGTCTTGGAAGACCACCTGAACCTGCCGACGAAATCGTCGCATGTCGGAAAGTGGAAGCGTCTCGCCAAGAAAGCTCACCGTGCCTGACGTCGGGATATCGAGTCCGAGCAATAGCCGAGCGAGCGTGGTCTTGCCGCTTCCGGATTCGCCGACGATACCGAGCCGGTCACCTTCATTGACCGTGAGGTTCATTTCAACGAGTGCTCGTCGCACCGAGCGTTCGCTGCGAAGGCCAGCACGGGGCAGTTTGAATGTGCGCGAGAGTGCGTGAGCCCGCAACAATTCGGTCATCTGTGACCACCTTCTGAAATGCGAACGAACTCGTCGTCGCTTTGGCGAGCCGCCCGCACCAACATTTGTGAGTACTCATGTCGAGCCCCACCAAAAAGTTTGCTGACGGTGGCGAGTTCGACCATCGTGCCGCTACGCATGACCGCCACCCGCTCGGTCATCATCGATACCACCGGTAGGTCATGCGACACAAACATGAGAGCGGATCCTTGTTCGCGAACCAGCTCGTTGATCAAGTTCAGCACTTCCTGCTGCACGGTGACATCAAGGGCAGTGGTCGGCTCATCCGCAATCAAAAGCGATGGATCACAAGCCAGGGCAATTGCAAGGCCGATTCGTTGACGTTGTCCGCCGGAAAGTTGATGGGGGTACGATCGCACAATTCGTTCGGGGTCGGGCAGCCCCACTCGCTCGCACAATTCGGTTGCGCGAGCGAGTGCTGCTTTCATTCGCATGCCGCGATGAATACGAAGAGGCTGCGCAATTTGTTTGCCGACGCGCATTAGAGGATTGAGCGCCGTCAGAGGTTCCTGAAACACCATGCCGATGTGATTGCCACGAATCGAGGAGAGTTGACCGTCAGATCTATTGAGTATCTCGACATTGTCGAAGACGATGCTGCCGTCGACCACTGCACCTTCTGGAAGTAGACCGATTACTGCCAACGAGGTGAGGGTCTTGCCTGAGCCCGACTCGCCGATGATGCCGAGTCGCTCACCCGCATCGAGATCGAATGAGACGTCATCTACTACAACTTTCCGCCCGAAACGAATGGTGAGATTCCGAACTTGCAACAGAGTCATTCGACGTCCCTTCGCAGCGTGGGGTCGAGGGCCTCGCGCAACCCATCACCCAACAAGTTGAAGCCAAGCACCGTGATGAGGATTGCGAGTCCCGGCCACAGCGGAAAGATCGGATCGATAATCAAGTACTGCTGAAGCGACGCCATCATCCGACCCCACGACGGGTCAGGCGGTGGAGTACCAAGTCCGAGATACGACAGCGTTGACTCAGCCAAAATTGCAATTGCACTTGCACCAGAGGCCTGCACGAACAGCGAGGCACGCAGATTGGGCAGCACGTGTGTGCGCACGATTCGCAGGTTTCTGCTGCCGGACGCCCGCGCAGCGGTGACGTAGTCAGCCAACAGAATCACATTCACTTCACGTCGAGTTACCTGCGCCACCGATGCAGAGAGAGCGATTCCGATGGCGAACACGGCGGTGTACGTCGAGGGCCCATACACGGCAGCGAGCACGATCGCGAACAAGACGGTCGGTAGCGCCAGCACGATGTCGGTTCCGAAGATCGCTGGTGATTCGACCCATTTCGGTGACATCGCAGTTGCGATTCCGATCGTGACACCAAGGAGCATGCAGATTACGACAGCGAGCACACCAGTGATCAATGTCGCTCGTGAGCCCAGGACAATGTTGCTCAGGATGTCGCGCCCGTTCTCGTCGGTTCCCATCCAGTGTGACCACGACGGACTCGTGAGCGAAAGTTCGGGATTGATTTCCAGGGGGTCGTACGGGGTCCAGATGAACGACAAGAGAAACATCATCAAGCTGAAGGCAACGAGTGATATGCCGATCGTGAGTGTCCTGTTTCCGCGCATCATCGCTGGCGCATTCTGGGGTTGAGTAAGCCGAGCACGAGGTCAATCAAGAAACTCACCACAAAGACGAGCGCCGTGGTGGCGGCGACGGTACCCTGCACCTTGGTGTAGTCCCGGATGTTGACGTCTTGTAGCAACATTTGTCCGACACCCGGCAACGCAAAGACGCTCTCAACGATGATCGCGCCAACAATGAGCGTCGAAATCTGCATACCAAGCACCGATACCACGGGCACGAGTGCGTTACGCACGCCATGTACGCGAAGCGCACCTGCTCGGCTAAGGCCTGTCGCTCGGGCGGTTCGAAAGTAGTCCTGCTGGATTACGTCGATCGTTGCTGAACGTGCGAACCGCATGAGCACTGCACCCTGGGCAAGCGCGAGCGTGCAGGCAGGAAGTACCAGTGACTTCATCGCTTCGCCGAAGTTGGACCATCCGTCGTATGGAAATCCACCCGAGGGAAATATCTGGGACTGGACTGCAAAGATGGTTATGAGAATGACACCAATCCAGAATGTGGGTACCGCGATACCGAGCTGACTCACCGCAGATGTGGCGACTCCATCCCATTTGCGAAATCGCAGTGCCGCGAGCATGCCGAGCGGGACGGCGATTAGCACCGCGAGTACCGAAGCAATGCCGATCAGTGGCAGTGTCACAGTTGCCTTACCTAATAGTTCGCTGGTGATATCGGCACCGGTGAGCACGGACAGACCGAGGTCTCCACGTACAGCCTTGGACAGCCACGAGACGTACTGCTCGGGGAGCGACTTGTCGAGGCCGTATTCGGTCCTTAGCTGCGCGAGAGCCTCAGGTGTTCCGTAGATTCCGAGCTTGGCCTGAGCCAAGTCCCCAGGTAGTAAGCGAAGCAATAGAAATACGAGTGCGCTGGAAACAATCAACGACACTATGAGTAGCGCAAAACGCCGAAGTACGTACCAGGCAGTCGTCATCTACGAAATCTCTCTAGTGGCATCACGTACGAATTCCTTCCCTCGTATCGCAAAACTGCGATAGTACGACAAGAGGCGGGCCGAGTGCGCCATGAAGGCGCACCCGACCCGCCTTGTTGTCTCGTTAACCCTTGACGATGTTTGCGACTGAGTACGCGTCGCCGACCGAGTTGGTCGGGAAGCCGGTCACAGTCCTGCGAGCCACTTGATTGTTACCGAGTAGCCACAGCCAGTCAGAAGGTGAATCTTCCGCCAGCACTCGCGCGGCCCTCTTCAGGAATGCGGCTTGCGCAGTCGGAGTACGGGCATTGCCCGCCTTCTTGATGAGGTCCTGATATACGGTGCTGTTGTACTTGAAGTAGTAGTTCGGATTGGCATAGATACTCATGTCGTTGCGCTCGATGTGGCACACGATTGACATGTCGTAGTTTGCCTTCGTAAATACCCGATCAATCCATTCGCCCCAGGCAACCGGCTTCAATGTGACGTTGATGCCAATTTTCTTCAGCGACGCAGCGATGAACTCTTGGGAGTCAAGTGCGTAGAACGTTGGCGGAACGTCGAGCTGAACGTTGAATCCATTCGGGTAGCCGCCCTTGGCAAGCAACTGCTTGGACTTCTTCAAGTCGTACGGGAAGAGACCATTCAAGTCTTCGTACCACGGGTCGGTCGGCGGCACGAAGCTGCCGATCTGTGTTCCGTAGCCGGCGGCTGCGGTCTTGATCAGTGCCTTCTTGTCGATGGCCGAGCGAACAGCCTGGCGAACGAACTTGTTGTTGAACGGCGCCTTCGAGTTGTTCATGCTGAGAACGACTTCACAGTTCGTCGTACCGCTGTACACCTTCAGTTTTTTGTTCGCCTTGAACGTTGACAACAACCGCGGCTCTGCGACCGTGGTCAGCACGTCGAGCTGGCCGGACAACATTGCGTTGCTGAGAGCCGTTGCATCGAGGATGTATCGAAACACGACCGTCTTGGTCTTTGCTTTCGGGCCCCAGTATTTGTCGTTGCGCGACAGTGTGATGTTGTTGCCACGGTTCCATTGCTTGAACAGGTACGGACCTGTGCCGTTTGCACTTGTCGCAAGGTTGGAAGTACCAGCCTTGAAGATCACGCCACCACGTTGAGTGAGGCTGAACAACAGGTTGTTGTCGCGCTCTTTCAACGTGAGCACCACGGTGTCGGCTCCCTTGGCTACGACCGACGCAACATTCTTGAACTCAGCTTTCTGCGCCGGAAGTACGGACTTGTTATTGGGGTCAAGCACGCGGTTGAAGCTCCACGTGACGTCACTTGCGTTCAGGCTTCTTCCGTCGTGAAACTTAGCTTTGCGCAATTTGAACGTCCAGGTGAGGCCATCCTTTGACTGCGTGTACGAACTGGCAAGGCCCGGCACGATCTTGCCGCTTGGTTCAATTCGCAGCAGACCTTCATAGACATTGTTCAACAACACCTGCGGAATCGCCTGACCGGCGGTACCGCTGATGTCCAGACTCAGTGGCTCGAGCGAGAAGCCCAGCACCACCGTGTCGGACGCTGCCGAGACAGGCGAAGCGACGGCCATCGAGCCAACCGCCGCACCAGACGCGAGCATTACGCCCAACCACTTTCGGATTCGTGTTGATTTCATGAGTTTCCCTCCCGGGGGTGTCAACCCCCAACAACCTCAACCTATGGCGGATGGTTACTCACTAACAACTCGGAATATGTGTGGCATCACCGCAGACTCGCAGGCAGGCGCGGAGTTAATGACCCACCAGCAATCTGGCCAGGGCAACGGGCTGCTCTTCTTGCACATTGTGGCCGCATGGAAGTACGTGTGAGGTGGCGGATGTGCAACGATGCACGAATTCTCCGGCCGCAGGTTCGCTCACGAACCCGTGTTCGCCTCGCACCAACATCACTGGAATTTGCAGCTCCCCGAGCGGTGCCCATATCGAACTGAAATCGGGCTGTTGAGCGGGACTCGTCACGGCGAGGTGCGCCATATGGTGCAGCCAGGAGTAGGTTCCGTCGTTGTTCCGTTTGGTGTTGTGAAACACACCCCGCTCGACCGCGCGACGCGAGGGGCCGAAACCGAATGAGAGGGCACGATCGACAATTGCATCGCGGGTATCGAACGAAGTTGGCCCGGCGAGAAACTCACGCACGACATTGTTCGGAGGCAATACCAGCCCGGGAGAGATGTCGACAACACAACATCGCATTGCCAGCTTCGGTCGACGAGCGGCGAGCGTGATGGCGGTGAGACCGCCGAGCGACTGACCCACGATCCATCGAAAGTGACTACCGAAGTCAACGTGTTCGAGCACTTCTGCCAGACGTCGCGGAGAGTAATCGGCGTCTTCGTGCCAGTCGGATTGACCATGCCCGGGAAGATCCAGCGCTATGGCTGGTGCGTTGAGAGCCATGATTACGGCGTCCCACGTATGCGCATTTAGACCGCTTCCGTGAAGGAAGAGATACTCAGGTTTCGCATCGCCCCATTGAATAGCGCTTACGGTGGCACCGCTCGATGTCATAAACGCGACACGACGTGGCAGGAGACGCGAGTCGCGCGTTATGTGATGTTCCCGTGCCTCTTCGTCAAGTAACGAGAACTCGTCCGTAGTTGCGTCCATCGTCGGTGAATCTAGAGCCTTCTAGACTCGGTCACGCATGGTGCCACCAGGATTTCGCACTGGTCGTCACAACCATCTCGTTGACGTGGCCGGTATCGAAGTCGGCCATTATCAACAGGTCGGTGATGACTGGTGTTCAGGTACCACCGTCGTGCTTCCACCGCAGGGCACGGTTGGTGGCGTTGACGTGCGTGGCGGTGGTCCAGGAACGCGCGAGACCGACTGTCTCGCGCCCACCACCCTGGTTAGCACGGTGGACGCAATCTGTCTATCTGGTGGCAGCGCGTACGGGCTCGACACTGCGAGTGGAGTGGTTGCATGGCTCGCCGAACGAAATCGCGGATTGAAGATCGGCCCCGAAGCCCATCATGTGGTGCCGATCGTGTCGGCTGCAGTGCTGTTCGATCTCGGTGTCGGCGGAAACTTTAAGCGACAACCCACGGCTGAATTTGGCCGACTGGCATGTGACGCAGCCACTGCGACCTCGACACGACTTGGCAACGTGGGTGCTGGAACGGGTGCTCGATCCGGAGGTTTGAAGGGCGGAGTCGGCTCGGCGAGCGTGGTGCTTGAAAACGGCATAACTGTTGCGGCACTTGTGGCATTGAACGCCGCTGGCAGTCCGATTGACCCCAAGTCAGGTGAATTGTTCGGCGCTCGCTATGGCGTTGGCGACGAATTCGAAGGGCTTCGAACCCCGAACAAATCCGAGATTTCAGCATGGCTCGAGACTCCGAGAACGCCACCACCGCTGAACACAACGCTCGCAGTGATTGCCACCGACGCGCAACTCAGTAAACACGAGTGCTCACGAGTCGCTGCCGCCGGCCACGACGGTATGGCCCGCGCAATATCGCCGATTCACCTCTACACCGACGGTGACACCGTCTTCACGCTCGCAACCGGCACCAAAGAGTTTCCGGAGGGCGAGGCCCAGAAGGGCGCCATTCGAACGGGGGACGAACGAGTTTTCAAGATCAACGAAGTCATGGCGGCAGGCGCTGATTGCGTGGCTCGGGCAATCGTGCACGCAATGCTGACGGCTGAGACGTTCGGCCAATGGAAGTCTTATCGCGACGTATTTCCGTCGACTCGCTAGAGCGCACCCATACGTTTCCTCGCCCATACGCTGGCTGGCCGTTGTCGAAGTCGTGACTCGAGTCGGACACGCGCATCATCGCTGCGACCGCACTTCATGAGCGAGTCGATGAAGGTGCGATGCACCACGTCACGCTGTGCGTGACTTCCACCGAATGTTGCGAGCTGCGCTAGTACCGGCTCCAATGTTTCAGCGGTAGCCGCAAAGTCACCATCGGCATGCTGAACGATTGCACGACAAACGGGAAGGCCGACTCGTCTCGTCATCTCCCAATTGGTGCTTGGTTTCGGCCTAGCCAGGTACTTCTCTAGGGCAGCCACCACGTTCATCGCGTCATCACGACGCTCTGCACCGACGAACGCCATGACCGCGTGCATGTCGTTGAACACGTACCACGGTTCATCCAGTTTCGCGCGCCAGCCTTCGGCGAGCGACTCCCAGCGCGTGCCAACAGCGATATCCTCGAGTCGAAGTCGCCATAGCAGGGCAGAAGCATCGAGCATTTCGAGGGCGATGTCGCCTGAGTTATCGTTGCGAACAAAACGGTCGTAGAGCTCGAGTGCGCCGCTCCAATCTTCACGCTCAAGCAGGAACAGCGCATTGTGCCACGCGATGTGCACGTTCAGAAAAGTTCCAGTGTGCCAGTCGGCTGATCGTGAGTGCAGAAAGTTGATTCCTTGCTCGAAGTCACCGCGCATCTCGTTGACATGGGCAACCGCGTGGATTGCCCACGCGTCGTTGCTATGGCGTTCGACTGCTCGGGTACCGATGTCGGTGGCCTCGTCGTAACGTCCCATCTCTTCGAGCCCGAATGCCCACATTCCTTGGAGGTAGCCGGTGTATTCGTCAGTGTCACTCCAACTCTTCAATACCCCAGCGATGCGCGCTTCCAGTCGCTGCGAGGCGCCGGTGAAGAAATCAATCTGATGACCAACGAAGGCGGCGAGAGCATCGCGAGGGTGCTCGGAATTCAGTCTCGCAGTCGTTGCTGATGCACCGTAGAGGTCACCGGCGTACAACTGCCGGACAGCAGTGAGGTGCAGATGCTCGCGATCGTTCAATGTCATTGACGTGTCGGTAATTGTCCGTAGTCGTGAACCGGCAGCTTGCGCGTCCCCCTTCTCGCTCGAGAGCAACCCGAGGTACGCAGCGAGCAGCACGGGCATCGGCGCACCGGGATCGACATCGCACGCATGCTGCGCATCGTCGCCGACGGTCTGGCGAAAGCTCAATAGGTGCAACAGTGCGGTGTCGTAGGCGTCGCGACCGCGCGCAGTGGCGGTGACGGTGTTTCCTGCAAGATCAAGCATCATCTGAGTTTGGCATGAAGCCAAACTCACCACTCAGCTCAGTTGAAGCTCACCCAGAGAGCCCTGCGTTAGGCGTCGAACGGGCTGCCGCTAGTCCACGATGGTGCGCCGTGGCGTCCACACAAGATAGTTCCAGATCCAGTCGGCAAAAATACTGGTGCGATTGCGTCCGCCTGAGAGGTACGCAAGGTGCAGTGCCAACCACGTGAGCCACGCAAGCGTGCCCTTGAAGCGCAACCAGGGACGAACCTCGACCACTGCCTTACGCCTACCAATCGTGGCCATCTGACCCTTGTCGCGATACCTAAACACTTCAAATCGCTCTCCGCGCTCGCGGCGTACCAATTGTCGTGCAACGTGTCGACCCTGCTGGATCGCAACAGGTGCAATCATTGGAAGCTGTTTTCCATCGGCTCCGGCGAAACTTGCGACGTCGCCGACAACCCACGTCGAATCGTCGAGCTGCAGAAAAGAATTCACCTTGATTCGATTTCCCCGTTCGGTGTCACCGAGCACCTTCCAGCGCGCTGGGGCAACAACACCTGCCGCCCATATGCGCGTGCCGGCAACCAACTCGCTGCCGTCCTTGAGCCGCAGCGACATGGGAGTCGCTTCAACTACCGCAGCGTCGACGCGTACGTCGACACCCATTTTGGTAAGTGCCTTGCGCGCATGTTCGCTGGACGAAGGTTGAAAAGTTGGTAGCAGTCGAGGCCCCGCTTCGAGGAGTGTGACCGTTGCCTTTGGTGCAAGGTGTTCGAATTCGCGCTTGATCTCACCTTGAAGTTCGCGCACCGCGCCGGCGAGTTCCACGCCGGTTGGTCCGCCGCCGACGATCACCACATTCAGGCTTTCGATGGGAAGGGTTCCGTCTTCGACACTCTCGTAGTTTCGTAGGAGCGATGTTCGTATGGCTCGTGCGTCGACCACCGATTTCATCTGCAGTGCGTGCTCTGCAACGCCGGGAATTCCAAAAGTGGTGCCTTCGGATCCCACCGCAAGTACGAGATCGTCGTACGTCATGGTCTTCCCGTTGCTCAGGGTGATGCTCTTTGCATCGGTGTCGATGTTCGTCACCTCTGCGCGGATGAACTGCACTTCGCGGTAAGCGGTACGAACGGGAAATGCAATGTCATCCTCGGGAAGTGACGCAGTAGCCACCTGATACAACAGTGGCGAGAACAGTTGGTATGGATTTCGATCGATCAGTGTGACCTGATAGGCACTGGATTTTCTCAGTTTGCGTGCACATGCAAGCCCACCGAAGCCAGCCCCAATAATCACAACCTCTTTCTTGGGAGCGGGAGTGCCGAACTCCATGAGCATGAGACAAATCTACGCCCACATATGAGGCGGGTAACGATTACCTCACAATGGCGCAACACGAGTGACGTAGTAGCGAGTGCGTTCCTAGGGTTCGAATCGTTCTGTAATCAACACAGGAGTCAAACATGTGGAGCATCGACATTGATTTTGTGGAGGTCTCATTCTTTGCTGGACAGGTCGTTGCGGCGTGGGTCGTCGTCGTTGTC
>Ga0222714_10001461_pt1 | contig 26632 bp, 15 predicted proteins | sample C33_3DmetaG_FD_165048 | JGI IMG/M metagenome (GOLD analysis project Ga0222714, IMG submission 165048) | Estuarine water microbial communities from San Francisco Bay, California, United States - C33_3D | ecosystem: Environmental > Aquatic > Marine > Unclassified | place: USA: California...
CCAATGAATGCGACGCGCTGCTGAGCATTCAAGGGCAATGCGCCCTGGTTTTTCAACAACACCATGGATTCTTCGGCTGAGCGCTTGGCCAAGGACTTGTGCTCTTGGCTCATGATCACGGCCGTATCTTCTGCCTTCCAAGCGCGGTATGGATCTTCAAACAAACCCAAACGATACTTGGCCATTAATATATTTCGGCAAGCCAATTCAATGGCCTTCGCGACTTCAGGGTCTGCTTGACGCAAGGAATCTCCATGGGTCAGGTACAACTCACCCACCATATCCATTTCAGCACCCGCTTTCAAGGATTTAGCAGCGACCGTTGGGCCATCGCCCACCCCGTGATTGATCAACTCATTGATGGCCGTGTAATCGGTAACCACCATGCCGTCAAAGCCCCATTCTTTGCGCAACACTTGTTGCAACAAGAATGGATTGCAAGTCGCGGGAACTCCATTCACGTCGTTGAAAGAAGTCATCACCGAGCCTACTCCTGCTTTTACCGCAGCCTTGTAAGGAGGGAAATAATCGTTCTCCATGCGGTAGGGGCTCATGTCAACCGTATTGTAATCGCGACCTGCTTCTGCAGCGCCGTACAAAGCAAAGTGCTTGACACAGGCCATTACACTCTGCGGATAACCCAAGGAATAGCCCTGCTGCATCTGTGGCATTTGATAGCCACGAACCATGGCTTCAGCCACTCGGCTGCCATACCAAGGATCCTCGCCCGCGCCTTCAGAGACGCGACCCCAACGGGGGTCGCGCGCCACGTCAACCATGGGCGAAAAAGTCCAGTTCAACCCATCTGCTGCCGCTTCACGCGCCGCCATAGCCGCACCCAACTCGATCAAGGAGAGGTTCCAAGATGCCGATTGAGCCAAGGGGATGGGCAAAATGGTTCTATGCCCGTGAATGACATCATAACCGAACAACAAAGGAATTCGGTGAGGGTGATGTTCCATGGCAAAATCTTGCAACTTGCGCACCGCCGTTGGAGTGAAGGTATTGAAGACTCCTCCTACCAAACCTTGGCGCATTTTGTCGTCAACCCCAGTGCTGAGAACAGGGCCGGTTACATCAAAACCCACTGAAGGCAAATTCAACTGGCCGATTTTCTCCATCCAGCTCATTTCCTTCATCAGGGAATCTACAAATTGATCAGCCGCCGATTGGGCTTGCAAACCGGCTACACACAACAAGGCCAATGCAGCCGAAGTACGCGCAATCATTTTCATGTTAATTCAAATAGGGGGCGGTAAAGCCAAGCAATTTCAAACCATCTTTTACTTCAGAAGCCGAAGTCAGCAACTCCCAAATTTGGGCGCTGCGGTAGTTTTCCATCATGATCAAAATGGGTCCCTGATCGATTGCAAGAAACGAATTGGCAAACCAACCTTCACCTAAGTGAAAGGCATCGACAAATCCATATTCTTTGAACAGGCGATGGCCCATTTTGTAATAAAAATAATCCAGGGCTGCCAAGCTCTCTTCAGGCGTATACGCGATGGAAGAAAGTGCCGCCGTGGGAGTAATGACGCCCTTGTCGTTTGCCGGGTCGTGAGCACTGTAACCCCAAGGGTTATCAGAAGCCGTCAGGCCCCAAGAACTATCGCTGTAACCGGCAAATTTCTTGGGATTAGCCTTGCAATACGAGTAATTGATCAAAGTATGGTGGCGCACCTGATCCCAGTAATTGGCATAGGCATCGCTCAAACCTCTGGGATCAATGCCCAAAAAGGTATAATGTTCAAAAAAGAGAGGCCCGCCTAAAGCACCAGAAGCACCCAGGGGCAAATTGTATCCATAATGAGTCGTATTGGCTTTGATGGCACCATTTTTAGCCCATCCTGAAGCATAGGTCTCCTTATCAATACCATGGGTGGGAGAAGCAGCCGCCATCATGTACGTGATCAAACATTCGTTCCAACCCCGAATGGGCATATTCATGGCCCAAGCGTTATCGGGGCTCCAGTGCCAATATAGCACCTTCTGGCCACGGGTATACCAGTCCCATTCCACGCGGCGGTATATGCTATCGATCCAACCGCGCAGCTCTGTTTCATCAGAGCTTGATTGATCAAAATACTGACGCAAGGTCAACAATCCCGCTATCAAGTAGGAGGTCTCAACCAAGTCACCCCCGTTGTCGTAGGTGCTGAAAGGAATCACTTTCCCCGTCGTACCGTTGAGCCAATGGGAATAGGCCCCGTGAAAGGTTTGAGCCGTATTGAGCAAAAAAGAAGTGGTTTTTCGAGCTCTCTGAAGGGCTTCGCTTCGAGAAATGAATCCGCGCTTCACTCCCACAGGCAGGGCCATCAACCCCATTCCTGAGCCCCCGCTTGTGACGATCTCACCCGAACCTTTTCGCTCACGGGAAAGGCCGCTCACCGGGTGGGCATAATCATAAAAATAGCGAAAGGTTCGCTCCATGACGGTATCCATCATGGTCTCCAGGCTAACCCTGGGGAATTTATCGCTGCTAAAATCAAATCCCGTCGAGAAGGAAATGGAAACTGAACTCGCCAGAGGCTCGATGTGCTGAGCCTGCAGCCCCTTGATAACGACTAAGGTATACGTAGTGCCCTCCAACAAATCGTCATTGAAACGAACCGTGATGCAACTGTCTCCTCGCGAAGATTCAAAGGTCAAGGGAACACTGCTTTGGCCCGATCGATACACAACGAATTTGTCGCCGAATTGAGTCGAGACAATGGCATCGTTGAAGCGCAGCTCTAGGATAACTTTTCGCGAAACATTGCGAACCTGAGTTCCTAAATAGGCCGTATTGTCGAAGCGCAGCGTACTCAACTGCAGGGGCGCCTTGGGCAAGGGAGGATCCGGCTCTACGGGGTCAGGCTTACAGCCTCCCAGGATAAGCAACGACAAAGAGAAGGCTGCCCCGAGGAGCAGCCTTCCAAGTGTTTTACAGTTTTTTATTGATAATGAATTTATCACCAATTACTTACCGGCTTTCTCCAAGTCGTACAAAGCTTTCACATCGGCATCAGCCAAAGCTTTGTTGTACATGCGAAACTCGTCCAATCCACCGTCATAGTTCTTCATCCAAGCATCGGGGCTGCCACCGGGCAAGCTCTGCTTGTAGCATCCGAATACAAAACGGGTGGCGTTTTTGAAAGACAAAGCACCCAAAGCCTCACCGCCAGCGGTAGGATCTGAACCGTAACGCTTGGTCACGTTATCGGGCAAGGTCATTTTCGCGCCGTCTACATAGAAAGCCGCCATAGAAGTAGCTGCATCATAGGAAACAGCTACATGGTGCCACATGTCATCGCCGATGACCATGCGGTTAGCACCGCCCAAGTCCATCCACTGCTCTTTCCAAGCGGGGGCATTCCAGTTGTTTACCGTGAACTTGATGCGCGTAGAGTCGTCACCAGGAGTTCCAGACTCTTGCAAAATGAACATGTTACCAATCCAGTTGGAATCGTTCAACAATTGGAACCAAGACTCAGCACCATCGGTGTGCGCTGAGGTTTTCACCCAAGTAGAAATGGTTACAGATTGCAAGCCGCTGATGGCACTTGACACACCCGTATACAAAGCATATCCGTTTGAGGCACCTTGATAGGCTTGACCCTTGGCACCCGCACCGAACATGACGTTCTCAGAAGAAGCGCCTGTGATATTGCCCTTCGCATCGTCCATGTTTCCTTCGAATGAAAACTTAGCCACCAAATTGTCTTTGGCCACTTCGTCAGAGCTGGTGTAACCACCCCCCCCGATGGGAGGCTCGGGTTCTGGCTCGTCTTTGCAAGAGGATACAAATGGAATGGCCACAGCGGCGGCAGCCAGCATGGCGAGGGAACGGAATGAGTGTTTTTTCACGGTATTATGGTATAATTATGATGTTGTAATTTTAACAAAAAGGGCTGATAAAGTCAAGATTTAGCCGATCAATAACCAGGATTTTGAGTCATCAAACCGTTGCTCAAGTCAATCTGACGCTGGGGAATAGGGAACAACTCGTGCTTGCCTTCCACAAAGGCTTTGCCATCGGCTCTAATGGCCGCGGCGATTTGACCCGTGCGGCGCAAATCAAACAAACGATCATGCTCCATGGCCAATTCCAGACGACGTTCGTCCCAAATGGCTTGTCGCAACTCAGATTGGGTGGTAGCCATGCTGTTTCCAATTTTAGCCCTTTGGCGAACGGCATTCAATTGCTGAAGGGCAGCGCCCGTTTGACCTTTTTCATTCAAGGCTTCGGCATAAATCAACAAGAGGTCTGCGTAACGCAACACACGCAAATTCTTGTTGGTTTGATCCCGGTTATTGGCAAAAGACTCTTGGGTCTCGGAAATGTAGCATTTGTAATTGTAGTATTTGTTAGGGGCCGCTGGGTTGGTCTGCCAACCATCCCACAAGACTTGCCCTGAGGTAATGATGGTGGCATCACGGCGCACGTCGCCAGCCTCATAAGCATCGTGCAATTTCTGAGTGGGCGTATTGAAACCCCATCCCAATCCGCCGGCACCTCGAGGGGCTTGCACGGTAAAGTATTGCTGAATACCCTTCGACGGATAAGTGCCTTTGGCTTGAATCTCCCAGATCGACTCCTTGCACCACTCTCCTGATTCACGCCATATCTCTTCATAGTTGGGGTGCAAATCAAACAGACCTGAATTGATCAATGACTCGCATTGAGCCAGGCAGTCATCCCAGTTTTGGCGATACATGTGAACCTTAGCCAGCATGCCCACGGCAGCCCATTTGGTGGCCCGTCCTTTTTCGATCAAATAATCTTCAGGCAATGCTGAGGCTGCAAATTCCAAATCGGCTTGAATCAAATCATACACCTCTTCAGCCGTATTGCGAATGGAAACGGCGCGAATTTCGTCTTCGGTCACGGGGACACGGGGAATAACAGGAACTCCCCCAAACAAACGCACCAGCTGGAAGTAATAATAAGCCCTCAAAAAGCGAACCTCGCCTTGATAGCGTGCCTTCAAAACGGGATCCACACTCAACTTGTCCAGCATATCCAAGGCTTTATTCACCCGAGCAATGCCTTCAAAATTGGCATTCCATAGCTCGTTGAATGACATCGAAGTAGAGGTAAAGGAGTATTGATCCAATTGGTCTTTGTCGGTCCCCGAATCGCCCGGGTCGCTGCCCTTATCGGCATTGTCATCGGCAATGCTAGTGGCCCCTATCCAGGAGAAGCAATGTTGGTTCCAATCGTACAATTTACTATAAACCGAGGTAACGATTTCTTCAGGAGCTTTGGTAGAGCTCGCGAAATAATCTTCAGGAGTTTGGGCTCGAGGCTTTTCATCCAAGAAAGATTTTTTGCAGGCACCCAGCATCAAGGCAGTGCTCAAAGTGATAGCCACGTATTTTTTCATAGTGATCAAGCTTAAAATTGGATAGACAAACCGCTCATCAAGGTGCGGGAGGTGGGATAAACAGAAATTTCGATACCGGCTTCAGGCGGTGCTCCAGGCAATTCAGCCGTAAAGCCACTGTAGCTCTTCCAGGTAAACAAGTTCTGGGCCGTCACATAAAAGCGATACCTTTTTACTTTGGTCTTCTTGGCAAAAGATTCGGGCAAACTATACCCGATGCTCAGGTTGTTCAAGCGCAAATAGTTGCCTTTCTCCAGGTAGTAATCAGAGGGCAAGGGCACGCCGTTGTACGCTCGTTTTTCGGTATTGCTCGGGTTGGTTGGGGTCCAACGATTCATGCCTACCTCGTATTCCACATTGTAGTTTCCGCCATAGCGAACTGTTTTTTTACCGTTGAATACCATGTTTCCAAGGTTGCCAAACAGGTCCATGTTGAAGTCCCACCGCTTGTAGTTCATTTGAATGTTGGTACCGAAGTAGCATTTAGGCTGATAAGAGCCCATGTATTCACGGTCCAAATCAGAGATGATTCCATCCCCGTTGGTATCGACGATTTTCAAATCTCCTACCGTCGTACCAAAAACATGAGGACTGTTGTCAATCTCAGCTTGGGTTTGGTATACGCCGTCGGTTTTGTACAACCAAAAAGCACCGATGGGCTGACCGGCCGCCACACGGGTTGCAAAATGACCGTTATTCAAGGAGCCGAAGTTCGTGGGCTGGCCCAATCCCAAGTTTTCTACTTGGTTTTTGTTGAACGTAGCATTCGCGTCAATTTGATAGCGCAATCCTTTTTGACTTACCCCTTTATAACCGGCGGTAAGTTCGATGCCCATATTGGAGATATCAGCCGCATTGGTCAACATAGAATTGTTGTTGTCTCCCAAACCGGCAGGCAGGGGAATGTTAAACAAGGCCCCTTCGGTGTATTTGCGGTATGCATCCACCACACCGTGCCAATGGCCACCTGCCAATTCCCAATCAAATCCCAAATCAAATTCTGTGGTGGTTTCCCATTTCAAATTGGGGTCTTTGATTTCAGCAATGGTCGTTCCGTTGAAAATCTGGTCACCAAAAACCGCATTCAGCCCGCTTGAAAGCAGCGTAACGAACTCTGATGGGCTAATGCGATCGTTGCCCACCTTTCCCCAACTGCCTCGCAGCTTCAAGTAATCAAACACCCCTTTGGGAATGAATGCTTCTTCGCTCAACACCCAAGCTACGCCCATTGAGGGGAAATTGCCCCAGCGGTTTTGAATGGGGAACTTAGAAGAGCCATCTCGGCGAAGGGTTCCCGTGATCAGAATTCGATCTTCGAAGGAATAATTCACACGACTCAAATAGCTTTCGCGTCTGCCGTAATCGCCCAAAGGACCCTGGTAACCCAAATTGGCTTGAATGGTAGAAGCCCCTATGTTGAGGTATCGATATTGAGATTGAGGGGCCACCCCATCGCGCGACATCCAATATTGAATGCCATCGTAGCGCTCAGCCGTATGTCCAATGACGTATTTGAAAGAGTGGCGCGAACCTGCATCAAATGAGCCGTTCAAGGTATTGTCCCAAATCCAGCGGTAACCCTGGTTCTGTGAAATGGACAATGTTGTCGTATCGTAACGCTGAGTAGGGCTCACATAATACTTGTCGCGAAAGTTCTGACCGTTGTTTTCAAACAAATCGGCCCCATAGCTCGTGCGAAATGACAACTTGGGTGCCAATTGAACTTCTCCCCAGGTGCTTCCTTGCAATCGAAAACCCCATGATTGGTCATCGGTCAATTCCAAACTAGCCAGCGGATTACCTACGTCGCTTTTGGTCGTGTATCCATAGGTGCCGTCGGCATTTTTGGCATCGTAAATGGGGGCCGCATTGTAGGCTTGAGTGAAGGCACTGTAAGGCTTGTTATTAGAATGGTATTTGCTCAACCCCATGGAGCTACCCGCTTTGATTCGCTTGCTCAAATCAAAGGTATTGTTGCTGCGAACCGCTACTCGTTCATAATCATTGCCTAGCAAGATTCCATCTTCTTTGTAGTAGTTGATCGACAACAAGGACGTTGAAAATTCATTGCCCCCGCTAAAGGTGAAGGCATGGTTCATTTGGGAACCGGTGCGTGTGATGGCATCCATCCAATCGGTGCGGCCCGTGATATCTTCTTCTTTGATGGCGAATGTCCCTGCCGCTTCATTGGAATAAATGGCAAACAAATTAGGACCCGCCATGGTCACCTTGTTCGTCAAGGATTTCACCCCGAAGCTACCGTTGTAATCGATGGACAGAGCCCCTCGCTTACCTGTTTTGGTGGTGATCAGAATTACTCCGTTCGAAGCACGCACCCCATAAATCGCCGTTGACGATGCATCTTTTAATACATCGACACTCACAATATCAGCCGTATTGATGTTTCGAATGTCATCTGTGATCACGCCATCGACCACATACAAGGGCTCAGCGCCACCGATCACTGAACCCGTTCCTCGAATTCGAACCGTAGGCGTTGTGCCAGGACCGCCATAGTTGGTAATCTGAACACCCGCCAGTTTGCCTTGAATGGCTGAAGTTGCGGTCATGACAGGGGGCACCACCAAATCTTTGGCCTGAACCGAACCCACCGAACCCGTCAAATCCTTTTTGCGACTCGTTCCATAGCCGACTACCACAACGGGGTTTATCGACTCATCCAGCGCAGTTAATGAAATGGACAATACACGTTCAACTCCCAAAACCGTGCTATACTCCTGGTAATCAGGATGTGAAAAAAGCACCGTCTGACCCTGAGAGGAAGTCAGAGAGAAGGCGCCTCGAACATCTGAATTCACCAAAGAATCACCAAAGCGAATGCGCACTCCCTCAACGGGGTCACCTGCCAATGACTGAATGGTACCGGAATATACTTGAGCCCAAACTCCTACCGAAGCGAAAAGTGTCAAGCCCATAAAACTAAAAAGCCGTTGCACAAAATGCGAAGAATGTAGTTTCAACATGTACGTAATAGAGAGGTTGTTCAGCAATTTAATCAATCCCGAGCGGCTCATCAACCTGTAAAGCTCGATAAGAAAGCTTCATTTTTTTGCGATTTTACAAGAAGACAAACGTAAATGTTTAAAAACCCAAGACTTAGACAATTTTAAAAAAACAAGAAGCATATTGTAAAAACTACAACAATTCGCGAAGTTTGAATTTCATGGACCACTCTGAGAGCAAACATTTCCGAGCCGCCGTTACCGTCGATAACGTGGTATTTGGTTTTGACGGCAAACAGCTCAAGGTCCTGCTGATTTACCGAGGTGCTGAACCATTCAAAGATCGTTGGGCACTCCCCGGCGACTTTGTTCCTTTGGATGAGAACTTAAACCAGTCAGCCATTCACGTGTTGCGATCCCTGACGGGCTTGGAAAATATTTACATGGAACAAGTGCATGCCTTCGGCGATGTCAACCGACACCCCTTTGGGCGCGTGTACACCATCGCCTATTACGCCTTGATCAAGGTTGAGGACTACCAAGTTCAAGCCTCTTCCTGGGCAGAGGAAGCCGCCTGGTTTCCCATCAACGAGGTCCCCGAATTGCCCTTCGACCATGTCGAAATCATGGAATTTGCGAAGCAGCAATTGCGCAATAAAATCAGAACCCAACCCATCGGGTTCGAATTGCTCCCAAAGCACTTCACCTTGACCCAAATTCAAGAGTTGTACGAAGCCGTTTTGGAACGGAAATTCGATACGCGCAACTTTCGAAAAAAGTTGCTCAGCATGAACCTGATCAGCGAAACGGGCTATCGCCAAACCGATGTTTCGCATCGCCCCGCCATGCTTTACAAATACGACACCAAGCGTTACAATCGATTCTTGGAGCGGGGATTTTCATTTGACATCTAATCCAGCCTGGCTAAGCTCTGACTCGGCCTTTTTCGAGCTCTGAGGCCCGCAGTTTACCGAACACTGATTCCCATCTCATTGGGGTATAAGCTTTGACCCTAATCTTGGGCAAAAAAAAGGCCCCGACTGCGTCGGGGCCTTCTCAATATGCTTGTTGGAAGCCTTACTTCAACACAACCTTTTGGGTAGTGCTGCGGCCCAAGCTGTCGCTGATATGAACCAGGTACAAACCGTTCAAGCCAGTGGCATCAACCACCAAGCTTTGGTTACCGCCGGCGATGCTGCGAACTACGCGGCCATCCAAGCTGCGCACTTCAACGCGATCAATGCGGCTACCAGCCAACGCTACCGTAAACTGCCCTTCTGCAGGGTTAGGAGCCAAGGTCAATTCAGCAGCGCCAATGATGTTTTCGCTGTTCAAGGTAACCGTTTCGCAGCGGTTCCACTTGTAGGTGGGAAGAGCCGTGTCTTGCTTAGCCATGGTTACGTCGAATACGCGGTCGAATTTGTTGTAACCGTTCAAGCTGCTACACTCAGCACCCAACCAGTTTTCGCTGGCGGCTTCTGCACTGTCGTTGGCAAAACGGTACTGGTATTTCTGAGCCCACAACTTAACGGTGGTGCTCCAAATGCCGTCGCCGTTGTCGGTCAACTGAATCAAGTTGTATTTCCACTCACCCTGAGGTGTTTCCATGTAAGGCTGGAAGTTACCGGCCAACCATACACCCGCAGCGTTTACAATGGTATCGCTCATGTCAACAGAGAAAGTCACATTGATCAAGTCACCCAAAGCAGGGATGTTCCAAACTGTATCACCGGTTACGGTTCCGTCTGAATTCAAAGTAGCCTTCAAGTTGGGACCTTTGATGATCCAGTTGCCTTTGTCAGTAGCACCCCACTCATAGGTACCGGTGCTCAATTCGTATACAGCAGTCCAAATACCGTCGCCAGCAACTGCATCGCCGTTGGTTCCGTCGTCGTAAGCCTGGAAGTCAGACCAAGAGCTCATCTGGCCCTTGAACTTCACGTCTGTCAATTTGAAGCTGTTGGCATAGTTGCCATCGTTTACCAAGAAGGTCACGTTGCGCTTGATTTTGGTGATGGTAGCACAAGTGTCAGTTTCGTTGAAACAAACCAACTGGGTAACCACGTCGGCACCGCTAACCGTCAAAGCGCGGTTGTTGGCGCTTTCCCAGCCACCGGTTCCGTTTACGAATTTGTACTCATAGCTACCGTCAGGCAACCAAGCTACACGGCGGCAAATGGTTCCATGTTGAGCAGCCTTGGGGCAATCAGCGGGGCTCCAATCGTTGGCATCTCCAGCCGCTTTTTGATAGTTACCCGCCACGCGAACACCGTCAGTTGCGTCGATGTCTTGGTTCTTCATCTCCACCTGGAAGGTCACCTTGTGGGTACCATTGGCAGGAGCAGCACAGTCTACATTGCTGTTCCAGCAACGCAAAGCCATGGTCGTATCGCTTGATCCTACACCGAACTTGGTGTTGCTAGATTCGTCGGGCTGACCCCAAGCGTTTCCGTTGACAAACTTGTATTCATACTCGGCATTGGGAGGAAGGTAATAGGTAACCGAATAAACATAGTTAGAAGTGTTGGATGCCATCACCTTGTCAGTAGAGGGATCCCAAGTCATGTTGGGGAACCCGCCGGGAGCGTGAACACCGAAATGAGAAATGGGCTCATTCTGCATGTTAACTTGCAAGGTTACCGCTACCCAACTGTGATTGGCCAAAGTAGCGGGCACATAAGTAGCATCGGCAATGGTTTCAACCGTCCACTCTGAGCTAGCGGCATCTGTACCGGCAGAAGCACTCCAATCGGTGTTTCCTTTGGTGATAGAGGCTTTGCGAACCAAGGTGTTGTTAGCTGTAGCAGAAGCGGTACCTGCCACATCCCAACCGGTACCGGGATCGTTAGAGGGATCACCGATGATGTCCAAAATGGTGGTATCACCGTTGCCCAAATAAGCCAATGCGCGAGCATCGTCTCCGTTGAAAGCAGTCAAATACCCGTTGGCGTTGAAAGCGAATGATTCGTTTGCCAAAGCCAAGATTCCAGCTTGAGCAGAGCTGTTTGCGAACACATAGGTTTTGCCCTTCTTCAAGACAGTACCCGTTGCAAAACGAGCTACATCAGCGCTCCATCCGCCACCGTTGGTAGCGACCAAAATGCAGTAATCATCGAGATTGGCGTCGGCACCTGTACCGTTGAAAATCTCGAGGTACTTGTTGTTGCTTGTTCCTTCGGCATATTCCGAAAAGAACATACCTGATTGCGCTTGAGCGGTTCCAAACAGGAAGCCAAGGCCCAAGGCAAACATCAATTTGTACGTGTTTTTCATAATTGTAATTGAATCGATTGTGTTCAAAAATAAGCCTTACCTGTTAAAGGAAAAAGACTTAAGTGTCAATTATACAATTTCTATTTTTTGAATGGGCCTCAACCGGCTTTCAAAGCCTTCAAAGCCTGCTCAATGTGTTCATGAATCTTCCACTGAGACTCAAAGCGGTGCAACAACTCACCCTCGGCATTGAATACCAGGGTTTCGCGACCGGGCAACAAACCGAAAAGGGACTTCCCTACACCCAATTCCCGGGCCAATTTTCCCCCTTCATCAAAAAGCAATTCAAAGGGCAAGCCATGGCGTTTTCTAAAAGAAGCATGCACCTCAGGGCGGTCTTGGCTGACTCCCAAAACACGGGCCCCAAGTGCAGTAAAATCAGGAAAACGATCCCTGAAACTGCAGGCTTCTTTGGTGCAGCCAGGCGTATCATCTTTGGGATAGAAATAAAGTACAAGGGGCTGGCCCAAATAGTCTTTATGTGTTCTCGATTCACCCGAATCGGCTAACAATTCAAAAGCAGGTAGTTTCATAAACAAGAAGCGCCGGCAGAGCCGGCGCTTTCTTAAACTTAGTTTCCGCGAATAAGGTTCACAGAACCGTTCACTTTGTTGATTTTCTCTTTGCCTTTGAAGCGGTAAGTCACTTGGTAGAAGTATGTACCCGAGGGAACTTCAGGACCGTCGTTGTTCACGCGACCGTTCCATTGAACCTTGGGATCTTCAGAGTAGAACACTCGCTCACCCCAACGGTTGAAGATGCGAATCTCAAACAGGTCTTGACCTTGGATGGGAACGCGATAGGTATCGTTCTTACCGTTGTCGTCACCGGGAGTGAAGACGTTCGCCAAGTAGACAAACAAGTCGACTACTACAGGCTTACAAATGGTATCCTTACAGCCCGTTGCGTTGGTCACTTCCAAGCAAACGTAGTACACGTTGCTGCTGTCGTATGACCACTGAACGGTTTTGTCACCTGACTTCAAATTCTCAATGAAGACATTGGGCAGCGTCTGGGTGATGTCGTTCTGGTGACCAAAGCCCCAGCGCCACTGCGTACCGTTGATATCGGTGCGGGTGAAGGTAAAGTCGGGCTTATTGGTGGTATCGATTGTAAAATCAGCAATTACTGAGTCAACGGTAAAGAACAGGTCAGCCATGATGGTGGGGCACCAAGGGCGAGGACGCTGTGGATCGTATTCTGCCAAGTGAGTGACTCGGTAAACACCGGGCGTCCAGAACTGGCGGGAATAAATCGAATCGGTAACCGTAATGGTATCTACTTGACCCGTGCTGAGGTTTTCAAATCGCCACTTATACGATTTGAAGGTACTATCTGACAAATCGACGAAGGTATTGGAGTCACCTACGCAAATCATGGGCTTCACAATCAAACCACGCACGCTGTCACGGGGCAACACATTCACAATGAAGGCGGCCTGTGAAGGGGTATCAGGGTAAGTTGCGGGGCAGAATTTGCGTACGTTGGGGGGCACGATCAATGAGTCGTACTGCTCCAAGAATACCAAGTAGCGGCCAGCCTTGTCATACGTATGGCTCACGAACTTGTTCTTCACGTTGTCGATTGCTCCGTCACCGAAGAACCAAGTCCAGTCAGCACTCGTGCTAGCTGAATCAGTCAAGTTGGTGAACTGAATGCTATCACCGGCACAAATCGTTACCTCATTGCCAAATTTGGTCGTGAATTCGAACTTAGGACGAGGACCGGGGATCTTGATCCAACGGCTCACGGTATCCTCACAACCTTGATCGGTTTTGAGCAAGTACTTCACATGGAACCAGCCGTTGCGGGTGTATTTGTGAGCGATACGATCTGGCAAACCTTGCTCATCGCTGCTTTGGCGCTTGTACAAGTTGTTAATGCCATCACCCCAATCGATGAACCATTCGCGAATGAAATCACACTCGGTGGGGTTGGTTGTACCGTCGCAGTTCTTGATGGCCCAGTTGCAGGGATCGTACAAGATAGAACTGTCGAAGAATTCAATGATAGAGTTACAGCTTGGCACATTCAAGCTCAAGTTGAAGAAAGGATCCAAGCGGGTGATGAACAATCGACGCTCAATGGTATCCATACAACCCGTAGAGTCACCGGCCACGTTGCGCATGATGTATACGCCTGAATCATTCTTGTAGTACAGAGCTACGGCTCCACCTCCACCCAACTGCTTCCAGGGGTTGGTAGCTGTACCGGGTCCAGCAGCGCCATAAGGAGCACCACCGAAAGGCGTAGAAGTCTTGTCGTCAGCTTTGCTCCAGTCCCAACGGGTAATGGCCTCACGGTTCTTCTTACCCTGTGCTATATCCTGCTGACGGTCTTGATCGCGCCAGTAGTCATAAGTATCCCAAGTTCCAAAGTTGATGGGATCAGGATGGAACATGCGGTAGTCGGGTTTAGCCTGCAAGTTATTGGCCTGATCTTGGCAAATGATGGAATCGGGCAACTCCAACATCATAGCAAAACCTACCAGTACGGGGAAGGCAGCGAAATCATCGCACTTACCATTCGCAGAGGTCATGCTCAAGCTAATCAAGTGGTAACCTGCCCAATTGGGATTGAAGGTGTAGGCTTTGATGTAGCTGTTACCCTGCTTCCAACTGTCCAAAGGAACAATGTTGGTATCGCGGGGGCTCAAGATTTTCGTGTAGGCAGGATCTGGAACATAGTAGTACTTGATGAACTTACCGAAACCAGTAGTGTCGATACATCCATAGGCACCGGTGCTAGGCTGACCGATAATGCCTACGTTGTTCCAAATCATTTTAGCAATGTCAGTGGGTGACAAAGCAAAGGGATCAAATCCACGCTTTTCAGCACGATCCTTGATGTTGTCCCAAACCTCTGATACGTCAGCTGCGATTTCGTATTTCGTAATCTCAGCCGTAATGATGGTATCAGGACCTTGAATGGTGTAGGTCTTTCCGTCATCCCATACGTCGGTACAGGGGATCTGGTAAGGATCTTCACCACCACGGGTTACTACGATGTAATTGTAGATGGCCGAGTCGTTGCGACCGGGCAACTTCTGGTAGTGGTAGTAATCTTCCTGAATGTAACGGCGCCATCCCTTCGAATAGTAAGGGCTAGCGTTACCCGTTGCCAATTCCCAGCGCAAGGATTTCAAATCGCGAGTACGGGTCTTGTTGCCAGGAATAGGACGAACCACAATGTCATCGCCTTTGCAAATCTTACGAACGTTTACTGAATTGGGCTTGGGAGTAACAACTTCAAACGCAGGATCGATCAAGGGGAAGCAAGCAAATTTGCTATACCACTGAGTGTCGGCACACAAAGGCTTGTTGCCTTGTTTGTCTACTCCGTTTCCAACGATGATACCCACAGTGATGCATCCGCTGGGGTCGCACACTTCAGAAGCCGTGTATTGCTTCGAATAGCGACTGGGAGGGTTACCCGCAATTTGATAGCCAGGGAAGGGAGGTCCAGGAGGACGACCGCCAGGGCTCAATCCACTCAAGGGAACGAAACCATTGGGATTACAAGTAGAGTCGAAGTTGATGGCGACATGAGAGAAGGTACATCCGGGTTTCAAATCGCTCAATACGAACGTAATACCGTATTGAGGACTCTTAGCACCCAAACACTCGATAGCGTCTTTCAAAAGACCCGAACCTACACCACCCGCATTGGCGTGCATCATGGCCAACTGCTTGGTAGCTTGGCTTTCACACTGGAAGGGGTGGCAAGTGTCAACGTGAATCAACTTCACGTTTTGGCACTGAGGAATCTTCGCGTAATACAAGTCGCGGTAGCGCTGGTAATTGATGGACCAGTCAAAATTCTGCTTACCGTTGGGGAAACGTTTGAAGCTGTCCAACACGATGGGGCGTTCGCCTTTCTTGTAGCGAATCAAATACAAATTGTAAGGAAGAGTATCCTTTTTCAAAGTAACGGTGAGCAAGAATCGAACAGAATCGGTTTTGCTGCGAAGCTGCACCTCCTGTTTGGCATTCAATTTTACCGTCTTGGGACCCACATGCATGGTGTTGTAAGGCCCGCTCAGGGGGCCTACATAGGCCGTATCGCCATTGCCCAACTCCATTTCAACGGGATCTTCGATGTAACGAATTCCCTTTCCTTTCCAATATTTGTCCGATAGATATTTCTTAACAGAACCAGGACCATAACCGCTGCCCGCTGCATTCAAATCACCGGGATCGTTAGGTACAGTTACGATGGAATCTTGAATGACATAGAACAAGGAATCAGGCCATACGTTCAAGATTTTACACAAACCGTTGCTATCGATGAAAATAGCATCTTGCATGGGCGCATTCTTGAAATCGCTCAGCATGACCAAGTCCCAGCTGGGGTAATAATGCTTGGGCAAGGTGTCACGAGAGAAATTGCAATTCACGAATACGTTTTTATTCTCCATGACATCTGTGGTACACTTAGGCGCATAATTGTCACCGAAATCCCACAAGCGAGTGGCACAAACGCGCTCACGCTTTTTGTAATCGTTTCCGCCTCCGGGCGAAGGGTTACCCTGGTAAACCGAATAAGAACTATCAGAGTTCAATTCGTTGCGCAGGGGCTTCAACCAAACTTGAGACTTGTTGAAGGCGTGTCCCAAAGAACCGTCTGCCTTATAAAAGGTTGAGTCGTCATCGGTGAAGTCTTTGTCGTTGTGGTAGAAGGTCGAGAAGTTCTTGAAGTGAACCGTATCCATGATGTCTTTGGGACACTGGAATACTTCGAATTCGGCTAGTCGATTGAAAGCCACCTCAATGGTCGAAACAGGACCCAAGATGATGATGGTATCGAACGCCGACTTGTTTCCACAAATGGGGTGCTTATACGTCAAGTTCACTTGGAAGGGACCCAAGCCTGAGAATACGTGCTCCGTAGCCCAGTTGCGGTTATCAAAGTTACGAGGACCCGTATTGGGGTCACCGAAGTTCCAGAGCAATCCTGTTGCACCTGAAGGAATTTGATCGACCTTGAAGGCAATCTTGGGATCGCTGATACAAGTAGAATCTTTGTCAGCTACGATGTTCGCCTTAGAAGCAAAAACAGTAGCGGTAGCCGTGACCTCAAACGAGTCCTTGCAACCATCGATGGTCTCAATGACCATTTTCGAGTTGTAGGTACCCTGCCCATAAAAAGTCTTTTTGATGTCTGGACCCCAATCGTTGGTGGTCGATCCATCGCCCCAATACCAGGTAATGTTCTTCACCTGGCTTTTGTCGATGCGAGAGATGTTCTTGATTACCGCAGTCACCGAGTCACACTGAACGGGCTTGTTCGAAGTGAAGCGAGCCCCAATTTTCTCGCGAACCTTAACGGCCGCCTGAATGGTGTCAGCGCTTACACAACCGTTCTGATCTTCGACCTCGATGTACAAATCGAAGGTTCCTCCACGTTCGTCCTTGATGGAGAAGCAGAAGGTCTGAGGCATCGTCGGATTGGAGTATTCAAACAATTGACCATCACTGACCAAGTATTTGATGTTCTTGATTTTCGCTCCGTTCTTATTGAAGGTTGAATCGTTGAAACAGAACAGGTTTTTCTCGAAACATTGCTCGTACAAGTTCACCAAACTCAACTTAATCGTGGGAGCTTCGCGAATGACCAAATTGACGGTTGATGTACACTTCGTACCGTTGATGGTCGTGATGTACTTCACCTGTTTGGTACCAGCCGTTTTGAAGGCATAATTGACGTTCTTCTGACCAGATTGGGTGTTTTCACCGTTAAAATCCCAGTCATGGGTAGTACCCGCGTTGGCTCCAAAAAAGCGCATGGGGGTTCCCACACAAGGCGAACCATCATAAGTGACGGTGCATTGTGCCTGAGCGTCTGAAGCCCCGTAGAAAAAGGCTCCAACGGCCATGATGGCCGCTTTCAGGGTCGAGGTTAATCGTTTCATAAAAGGTGGTTTCACAATTCGTGAATCTTCAAATTTAAGCGATTTGAGGAATATCATAAGGACTACTTTTTGATTATCAGAGGTTGGCGTATCACCCGTGCTTCAGATGAACCCTCAAAGCGAGTGGTAACGACTACTCGATAAAGGCCGGCCGGACAGGGAGATTGATAACATTGGGCTTTCCATGCTTCATCGGGATTTTCACTTCGAAATACCAAACGATTCAGCTGGTCAAAAATCAACAATTCGTATTGCAAGGGTCGGGGTTCCAATACCAAATAAAAGGCATCGTTCAACCCATCCCCATTGGGGGTAATCACGTCGGGAATCACAAATTTGGGCTCCTCAAATACGGGGGCTTCTAACCAATACACTTGAGAGTCCTTGCATGCTCGGAAATCTTCTGCAATCAACACAAGAGCCACTTTCTTTCTCTGGCCAAACTCCAAGCATTCGGTGCCGCTGACTTGATTTCGCACGTGTCCATCAACCCGCCAATATTGACGCTGGGCACCTTCGCTGAAGCCCTCAAAACGCACGCAAGAACCAGGAAGGTCAGACAACTGACCTTTGGCCATTCCCAAACAAGCAATAGAAGAAGTTTTGGGAGCAGGCTTTTGCGGCCCCAAAACCGGGGCTGAGTGAGCTTCTGCCGCGGGTGATACAGGAAATTGAGCAGGCTGTTTGATGCTGGTATCCATGGCAGGCTGCGCATCTACCGTTGATGGTGAGCTTGCCTCTTGGCCCGGTGTCAGACCCGGCCCGTCTGAGATAGCAGCAACCGAAGACTCCAAAGGTGATGGAACCTGATTTTCGGCAAAAATCGGCGCTTCGACAGATTCCACGCGAGCAGAATTCGAGCCAGCTGCATGGGGTTCCCACAGGGCAAAAGTCGAAATGGCCGCTGCCCCCAACCCTACTAGCGCCCATTTCCAACCCACAACGGTTTTGGCTAGGCTTGTGCCGGCGGCCGTTGTAGAGGCCGAACCCACCTGGGATTGAACGGCCTCCCACACTCCCTCGGGAGCCTGGAACTGGGCCTCTTTCAAACCATCCCGAAACAGGGAATCTATGGGGTTTTGCTCGGTCATGCGGTGACGATTCAACAAAGAAGAAGACCTAGGCCTTCAAATGGTTGCCTAGCTTTTGTGAAAATTTTCAGAATTCAATCTTTCCTGCAACCATTTCCGCGCTTTGTGCAATTGACTTTTGGAAGTATTCTCACTGATGGCCAGCATTTCGGCTATTTCAGCATGACCAAATCCTTCGATGGCATACAGGTTAAACACCGTTCGATAACCCACGGGCAATCGTTCAATCAATTGCATGAGTCGTTTCGCATCCAACTGACTATCTTGGCCTTGATTCCAACTCACTTCTTCTTGAAAGGCCTCCACATCTTCGCTGAATCTGAGTCGGTCCTTTTTCAGCCCATCCAAGCAGGTCGTAACCGCTATGCGACGCAACCACCCTTCGAATGACCCTTGGGCCTTGAACTCGCCCAGCTTGGTGAACACTTTGATCCACACCTCTTGCAGCATGTCGCGTGCGCCATCAGGCTCTCCCATGTATCGCAAACAAATGGTATACAAAGGATTCGCAAATCGACGATACAAGGCTTCTTGGGCTTTCGCATCGCCCGCCAAACACTCGTGAATTCGATGCATCTCAAGTTCACGATTGGGTTTGGAATCATTCATGTGCGTCAGGGGTCTAATAGGCTAGAGTCCAAAAGCTCCCTTAGGGTTGCCTCTGCCCTCCTCCATTTCGAATTTTATCGGCCATTCCATAGCCCAATGTGGTCAACACCATCTTCGGATTCCCGTTGCGCTCTATTTCGTACAACGATGACTCCAACAGATCCATCATGCCCTGCATGGATGAAATCTCAACATTCAAATTCAAGAATTTATCCAGGAATTCAGCCTCTTGGGCACTCCATTCGGGACGCTGATCGACGAACTCGTGCAAAAAGGCTGAACGAAGCAAGGCCATGCCATAGTGCATGTATGCTTTCATGCCCTCTCGACCCAAGTTACCGGTTTCTTCAGCCCACAAGGCAATTTGGTCCATTTTTCGGGTATAGGCATTGCCCAAAAATCCCCGCCAAGACTCAAAATAGGGGCTTTGAACCTGCTGGGTCAATTGAAGGGCGCGGCTGTAATCGCCTTGGCACAATTGGGCTGCACGCTGGGCAACGTCTGAGCTGTGGCCTTCTCGCTCCAAGGCCTCAGCCACATCGCCTATTTCCAAAGGCGGAATGCGCATGGTCTGGGTGCGGGACAATATCGTATTGAGGATACGCTCGCTTTGCTCTGCCACCAATAGAAAAACCGTTCCTGCCGGGGGCTCTTCCATGAGTTTGAGCAAGACGTTCCCTTCTTGTCCCAAGTATTCAGGAAGCCACATGATCAAAACCTTTCGAGCGGCTTCAAAAGGCTTCAGCGATAGCTTTTTGATCAATGCTCGGCATTCTTTGATGGGGATATTGCCTTGTTTGTTCTCGGAACCGAGATGCCGCATCCACTGTTCATAACCGAAATAAGGGCTGGCCAGCAGTTGCTCGCGCCAAGGGCCATATAAATCAGAAGACACATCGCCGCTGCTGCTGGGAAAGGGAAAGGTGAAATGCAAATCGGGATGTATAAAGGAATCATGTTTGCGGCACGAAGAGCATTCCCCGCAGGCATCATCTTGCCCGGGATTGGAACAGGTTAGCAAGCGAGCATAAGCCAAGGCCAAAGCCAAGCCACCGTGGCCCAAGTTGCCCAAGAAAAGCTGTGCATGGGGAACCCGGTTGTTGTGTACCGAACGCAACAAGCGCTGTTTCAAGGCCTGTTGACCTACCACTTGATTAAGCAAGTTGTTCCTCCTTTCGCTGGCCCGCACGAAGCCCTCTCAGGTACAGAACGCTTACAGGCAGCAGAATCAATAGGGCTATGAATTGACTGTGAGTGAGCCACTTATCGATGATGTAACCCCGAGCCTCATCGCCGCGGTACATTTCAGTAAAGAATCGACCTAAGCCATAGACCCAGGCATAGATCAAAAAAAGCTGCCCATCGAATTTCTGTTTTCGTTTGGCCCAGAACATCAGAGCCAAACAGACGAATATCAAAGCCGAATCCCACAATTGAACCGGGTACAAGGGCTGTCCCAATGGCTCTGCCGAACTACGCGGGTCTGAATAGACCACCCCGTATGCAGGCTCGCATACCAAACCATGGCAACAACCAGATAGAAAACATCCGATTTTACCAAAGGCGTGTACACAAGCACCGCCAATGCCGACCCAGTCAAAACCTTTGGCCAAACCGATGTGGCGTTTGCGAAACCAAACCCACAACATGGCTACCGTAAACAGGAAAGAACCGTAGAACACAAATCCTCGCCCCAAGTTGCTCATGAAATCAGCCATATGAGCCCAGTGGTAAGCAGGATTCTCCAAAAAGAAGAAGACCTTCCCCCCCACGAATACCCCTAAAAAGCAAACCAAAAAGAGCTCACTCACCCCATCCAGGTCCAGGCCCAATGCGGCTCTGTTTCGGTAGACCAATGCGAAGGCGACCAGCACCCCCACCATGATCATAAACCCGTACGAGTACAAAGTGAAGGATCCCCATTGAACAAGTACTGGATGCATGCGGTTATGAATTCAAGGCGCGGCGCAAGCGCTCGGCCATCAGGGCCAACTCCTCTTGGCTAGGTGTAAGTTTCTCTTTGGTGAAATTGATATCGCCAACCTGATTCAGGGGAACCAAGTGAATGTGCGCATGCGGCACCTCCAATCCAATCACAGCGGTTCCTATGCGCTTGCAAGGCAATTCACGACCCATGGCAAGGGCAATGGGTTGGGCAAACTTCCAGAGGCTGGCCAAAGCCTCGGGCTCCAAGTCGAATAGGTAGTCGGTTTCCTTTTTGGGAATCACCAATACATGACCTTCTACCAGCGGCATGATATCCAAGAAGGCCAAATGCTGCTCGTCTTCTGCAATGCGGTGACAGGGAATTTCACCGGCCACGATTCGTGAAAACAAGCTAGCCATGATCAAATGCTGATTCCCAGTACTTCCAATTTAACCACTCCAGCAGGGACCTGAATGTCAACCACGTCTCCCACCTTCTTTCCCAGCAAACCAGCACCAATGGCGCTCTTGATGGAGATTTTCTTTTCCTTCAAATTGGCTTCGGTTTCAGAAACAATCCTGTATTCGTCTTCCTTGCCTACGTTGTGGTTCTTCACTTTCACCTTGCAAAGAATGCTCACTTTACTGGTATCGAGCTGCGAAGCATCGATTACACGAGCGGTAGCCAACAAACTTTCCATTTGGGCTATGCGGTCCTCCAAGTGACCCTGAGCCTCTTTGGCGGCATCGTATTCAGCGTTCTCACTGAGATCACCTTTGTCACGGGCCTCAGCTATAGCCTGAATGATACGGGGTCTTTCAACTGATTTCAATTCGTGGAGTTCTGATTTCAAGGCCTCCAAACCTTCTTTGGTAAAATATTGAATCGCACTCATGCTTATTGTATTGATAGGGTCTAAAAAAAAGTTGCACCTATGGCGCCATAGATGCAACAATCAAATATAGGATTTTCTAATTACTCGGCCTCACCCAAACCGATGCGTACCCCAAAACTGTGTACTCCATCGAAAGGATTGGTGTGACGATAGCTGTAATCCAAAGAAACGACGTTGCCCGTCTCCATGGTCCAGTTGTAGCTCAAACCACCTGAAGCACCGGTAAAGGCCGTAGTGCGGGCATCTTCACTGAAGACACCTTCTTGGTATACAAAAGCACCTCGCAACGACAAGAAACCTTTGTACGTGTATTCAGCACCCAATACCGTTTGGTTGGCCGAGAACGCATAGTTCGTGAAGCCAAAGCCCAAGGTGAGTTTGTTATCATACATGTTTTCAACTTTGTCCAGACGCACGTCATAAGTAGCCGAGATGTTGAGCAAAGAAGGCATTTTGATGCCGTCCACTTTCACCTGTACGGTCTTATCGAAGGTACCGTTTTGCAACATAGCCTTGTAACTAAGACCCTGACCTTTGTGCATCATGTCGGGACCGATGTTTTTGATCGAAACACCGAAATTGAAATCGTTCTTTTTGATGGCGTTGGCCGTGGGGCGCAAGGTAGTAGAGTATTGAACACCGGCATCCAAAACCACACCCGAAGCAGATGCATCGGGAATGCCCTCGGTTACCATACGCATGGTAAAACCAGCAGCAATCGCGTTCGAAAAACTCTTCGAGTAAGACACGCCAATGTTGGTCATGTTCACCCGGTAAGTACCAATTCCACCATACGGATTCTCAGTCGTGGTAATGTCGATTGGATCCACACCGAATTGCATAACCGTCAATCCCAATGTGCCTTTTTCGCCATCGCCCAACTTCTGAGCGAAGCCCACGTTGTTGACCGAAATGCCACTTCCTACCAACCAGGCCGTACGGGAGAACGCCAGTTCAGTCAAACTCTTCATTTTGTCCAAACCGGCCACGTTCATGTACGTGGCTTCCAGACCCGTGACTCCAGCAGCTCCAGCCCAACCCAAGGCACTGCTGCGAGCCCATCCGTTGATGGTCAACTGAGCAGCACCGGCCTGGCCTTGACGCTCGGGGTTACCGGCTTTCAAAGGTCCTATCAGCAAGCTGCTGAGCAGCGTTGCAGCCAAAGCAATATTCAAGCGTTTGTTCATGTCTTTTTTAATAGCTATCCAAGTCAATGGCGTGCATAATGCCGTACCAACGTACAACCTTCTCACCCAAGTCCTTATTTTTTACGTGTATTAAGTACAAACCAGAAGCGATGGGCACATTGCTTTGGTTCTTCAAATCCCATTCGATGTAAGTCTGTTCGTCGGCCTTCGTGATACGGCGAATTTGGTTTCCAGCCATGTCGTAAATCGTCACCGTGCACTCAGGAGGCAAGTTGGTGATTTTCACGCGAGAGTCTACAGGGCTGTTTTCGTATTCGCTGTAACCGCGGTAAGGGTTTGGAACTACGTTCACCAAATCCAAGCTGGCGATTCCAATATCATTGGAAACGGTAGGCGCAATTTCACCGGCATCAAATTCGTACAAGGGACGATCGTTGTTCGCGCTGTTGCCCGTTGCGAAGGTGGTATAGGCCTTGCGAATGTTGATTTTGAATTTGACTTCTGTGGGAGGCACACCGTTATCCATGTTATAGCCAGGAGCCAAATAGGTTGGCATGACCCACATGATTTGAGACAACACCCGCGTCTTTTGCAAGTTGTTGGGGTTACCACCGGGAGCCGATGCCATCAGACCGTCTTTGAAACGCTGGAAATTGGCTTCGTCTTCACCGAAGTAGCGATCGCCTTTCACGTTGCGCGAAATACCGTTGTAACCCGTATTGAAGATGTACACAAAGTGCTTACCCCCAATAACAGGGTAGTTGCCGTTGTCGTTGTACACGCGATCGGTGGGGTTGTAAATCATATCACGACCGTTGTCACCAGGCAAGTAGCTGTCTTCAGAGAAAGCGATGCACAAGCGCTCACCGGTCTCCATGTTGATGGCATAGCCAGGGAACCAGCCCAAGCCCATGCTTCCAGCGATGGGGTTGCCTTCTTTGTCCACTGAGTTGGCATAACGCATGTTGAATTTGGCCTGCTGACCTTCGGTTGAATTTTTCACCTCATCATCGGCCATTTCCAATACAGGGCAACGGGTCCACAAGTCTTTGTTGGGGGTCATGACCAGCTCAATGCTCGCCAATTCAGCCATGGGGTTTTGCAAACCTGTAGCATTTCCCCACCAAGCAAAACCGTAGGTATTCTTGCCCACCGTGGGACTGTACTTTTCGCGAGCCACCAAGCCGTAGGGGGCGATACGACCATTCCAGATACGCTCATAAGCCGAACCGGGATCAACCGCCGTTCCATCTTGGTTGAAGAAGTCGCTGGTGTAACCGTCGAAAGTACCGCCACGACCGTTGGAGCCTGCACGGATCCAGTTGGGCCATACCGTTCCTGATTGAGCGTTGCCGTTGGCATCGTTGTCAGCTACAGCCGTCAACCATTGCTTGCCATTATCTTGCCAAACCACTTCGTAGGAAATATAGCCGTTTGAGGGATCAGCTTCGGCGTTTTCACCCGGGTTATACACCTGCTCTATTTCAATGCTAAAGCCCCAATCAGCCAAAGTTTCCTTAGTGCTGTTGGCGGCAGAAGGACGCCCTTGTACGCTCTCAAATTTGAAAGCCAAGGATGTGTCAGAGAACACGGTGTCACCGGTGCTTTGATTCACCAAGAACCACTGCGTATGCTTGGTCATGGAGTCTTTCAAACCCGAACTGAGCGAAGGCTTCAATTCATCGAATACCAAAGTAAATTTGGCATTGGGGACCTTCAAAGGATCTACAACCTTCACTTTAACAGGACCCATGCCGGGCATGTACTTGGGATTGGCGGCAAAACCGGTATTCAGTACCTCGTCCAAGGTCTCTTTGGTGAACTCCAACACTTGACCACCATTGCCACGACCTGACAAACGAACCAACGAAGGACCGCTACCATACTCGGTATTCAAAGTAGTACCGAAATTTTCAGGTTCGGTTTTATGGGGCACAGCGCGCACCACTTGAATGTTGCGGCGACCGGCCAAGTATTGATTGGGGTCCAGCTGCAGAGAGTCATCGGCCAGGATGGCGTAACTCAAGACCATGTAATAGTAAGGCTTGAAATCCACCAAACGCGTACTGGCTGAAGTGGCAAACAAATCGTTTTTGATGGAGTAGGTATGCTGCACACCTTTGTCTGCACCCTCTACCATGATTACCGGTATCAATTGAGACAACTTGGGGTCGTAAACGCGATTGATGATCATATCTCGGCCGTTTTGAACGTCGCACTGGAACAACAAACGAGCTTTGTCTACGTTGGTCAAATCACCGGTGTTTACTGTACCGTCTTTCAACTGGTACACCAAATAACCTTCGAAGGCATAGGTCTTCTCTTGGTTGTTGGCATCCTTGTATTTTTCGCGGTAATTCTCAACCTTATTCGAATTGGTATTCAAGAACTTCAAAACCAGTTCTGATTCCATCTCCTGGATTTCGATATCGGGAGCATTGGGACCGTCCAAAATTTTGAAGTTGTTGTTGAACAAGGTTTGGGCTTTGTCTGAAGCCAATTGCAACAAACGAAGCGAACCTGTTCCCAAGCAGGGAGCACCGGCTCCACCGCTGGTGGTGCGGGCCCAAACTACACCTACTGTGATGCGCTGAACCTGACCGGGGCGCAACAAGAAAGGACCGGTTGACTGAATGAAACGACGGTCACCAGGGCGGTTACCGGCTCCTTTTTCATCCCAGCACTCACCAGGATAATCGGGATCGGTTGGACCAGGGAACATGTATTTGGCCGGTTGGCTACCACCGAAACCGGTTCCACCCCGCGTTACGGTTTGACCTCCCAGCCATTTACCTTGAAGCAAATTGTAGAACTCAGGAGCCTCACCGGGGTTACCGCGAATGGGGTCAGAGTCGTTGTTGTAGTACATGAAGTGACTCATGCCCATTTGATTGCCGGCCGTATCGGTAGGACCTTCAAAATAGTCCACTCCAATGGTAGGAGGATTCAGGCCGTAACCCAAAACACCTTCGTCATCGTCGTCACCGTTGTAGCAATAACCCAAGCTGCGACCTACGTCACAACCTACATAGTCATCGGCATAGTTACCCAAGTCGGCGTCTACCCATTGACCCATGTAACAGTCGTTCAACGTGGTGAAACCACGGTTGATGATTTTGGTCGAATAGAAGGTCATGTTGTTCACCTCGTCATTGGTGGTAAAGGCGAAGGCTGTGGTCTGGCACTCTACACCAATGGGCTGGCCTTGGGTTTCAGAGTGAATGTTTCCTTTGTCGTTGTATACCCACCAGATGAACATGTCGGGCTGTTTGTCAACCCCATTCTCTTCTGAAGGACGGCGGTCATCCAACACAGGGTGCTCACCGGCAAAGGGATCGTACACACCATCGGGAATCACTTCTTTATAAGGAGCCAAATAATGCGCTTCGTTGCCATTCATTACGGCACGCGTGCGACCTGCAGGCCAATCGCGAATGCCTACGCTTTGG
>Ga0222714_10001464_pt1 | contig 26598 bp, 39 predicted proteins | sample C33_3DmetaG_FD_165048 | JGI IMG/M metagenome (GOLD analysis project Ga0222714, IMG submission 165048) | Estuarine water microbial communities from San Francisco Bay, California, United States - C33_3D | ecosystem: Environmental > Aquatic > Marine > Unclassified | place: USA: California...
CCACCAACACAGCCAAAGCCAAGGGCAACAAAGCTGGTAAACAGTTTGTTGCCCAACCAAAAAAGATTGCCAAAAAAACTAGGAACTACCGCTAATGGCCGGCAAAAAACCAGCCAAGCGTAGCACCAGCACACCCGTAGCACCCAAGGAGGACTACGGCAAGCCAACACTCTATGTTGGCCTAACCCCAGACACAAACCACGTATGCCCAGAATGTGGTAAAAAAACCAAAAGAGCCATTATTCGCGAATATAAAGGTATTCTTTTGTGCAGCAAAAATTGTGTTGCTCAAGTTAAGCGCAAGGAAATAAAAACCGAAACGGTGTAATTTTTTATTCAGGCATCCCTTTTGCTTGATAGGTACCCCCTGTTTGTAAAAAATGAGTCAGATGGCTACGGGCTGATGCCATCCATTTGCCACAGTCCCTGCCCACCCCCCCTGTGTCCCCCCCTGTCTGGTTGTCTAATACATAAACCATCGCTGTCTGCGCGCGACAACAGCGATTAAACGACGCTCGCTACGCTCGCGACGCTCCTATCGTCGCTTACTGATTGGCTCGTTCGCTACGCTCTCTCGCGACGCTCGCTGCGCTCGCTACTTCCCCCACCCGTGCGTCCTCCTTGCTGGTAGGTCAGCCTTCCTGCGTGGCTGGGGTATGTGGTGGTAGGTGGTGTGTGTGTGTGTGTACAAGAGTGGTGCGAAACCCCTCTGCGCTATCGCTACGAAGGGGATTTCGCCCCTTCCTGAGACACAAGGAGAAGGTAATGGATAGTGACATGATGTTAGGTATCCATATGTTTGGCGATGTCCAAGCGTATGAACAAGAAATAGCAAATCCATGGCATCCGCTTAACAATGACCCATGCGATTATGACGAACAGACAACTGCGATGGAAGACATTCTGATGGCAGAAACTTTGCTGGCAGAGTCGCGTGGCGTTTATGCTTTCAACCGTGAGTTGAGCGGTACTGACGCTTATGCGGACTTGATTACCTTGATTGAAAATCATTATGGTGATTGGGCTTTCCGTGTGCTTGACCGTTACACGGTTCAGGCTCTGTGGTCGTTGGCTGATGAGTTTGGCGCTCACAATGCGCTTGAGTTCATTCAGAGTCAGGACGACGAAAATATATAAATCCGTAAACGGTGCGCGCTTCGCGGTGCGCACCGTTTACTTTATGAAAGGAGCAAGTGTGAAGGTATGGAATATGAAAAGCCCAAATAAACCGCAAGATGCGATTTATATTGGGCGCCCCAGTAAATGGGGCAACCCGTTTGTGATTGGTAAAGATGGTGATAGGGCTTCCGTAATTCTCAAATATGAGAATTACTTGTTGAACTCACCTGAATTGCTAAAGCAATTAGGTGAGTTGCGTGGCAAAGATTTGGTTTGCTTTTGCGCACCAAATGCTTGCCACGGTGATGTAATTATAAAAATTATTAATTCGTAAATGGTGCGCGTGCTTCGCGTGCGCACCATTTACTTCTCAAACAGAAAGGTTGTTATGAAACTTGATTTATCCAAAATTAAGCGTGTTACTCCTATCAAGAACAATTTCAAAACTAAAAGTTTTGTTCTTGATGATAACTATGAACTTGAGCGCGAAGACGAACGGCGTCAGCGTGCTTTGGACGATTATGGCATCGTTGAAGAACCTGAGTCTGATATTGCGCTAGAGATTGATATGCGCAAACAAGAACTCGGTACTGACCCCGATGAATTGCGTCCGATGCTGAATATGTCTGTTGACCCAGATTATTCAGACGCAAAGTTTGCCGACCTCGTTCCTCGGTCGGTATCAGAAGTGCTGTGCCCAACTTGGAACCTCAGGGTTGCTCGCAACTTTGAGTGTCTCTGTGGTGCCATTCACAGGTAACAGCATGTTGGGTTTCTGCCCCCGCGTTCGCGTGGGGCAAGAAACCCTCACAAGAATAAAAAACAATAACTAGATACTCTCGGAAGGAGTAAATAATGTCAGATTACATTGAGTTAGTAGTAGCAGGGCTTGGTGGCTCAGGCAAAAAGTCTACGGCGGTTAATTTTACCGTTGTTGACGGTATCCGTACTTGGGCTTGGTTGCCTAACGAACTTGTGTCAGCTCACAATATCCGCGCAGGCGTGACTTTGACTGTACAAGATGTTCGTGCTTTGGGCGATGTCCAGACACAGTACGAGAAAGACGGCGAGATTTATGACCTCGTTAATCCTAAGCAACAACTATTGCTTGGCGGTCAGATGACCATTACTCAGCCAGCACTTGAGCCTATGGCAAAACTTGAAGTTGTTACTGCTTAACAACTTCAATAGAAACAACAACAAAGGGTCCACCGGACCCTTTGTTATTGTTTCAAGAACTTGGAAAACTGCGGTTTTCGTCATTGTCGCTATGGGTCGCTTACGCGACGCGACAATGCCTCGTAATGGTCTGTCAAACGGGTTTGGGAAACACCAGCCCCTTTGGCAGACCGTCACTTCTACTGTAGGGCTTTCTTCTGTTCGGGTGTCGCATTTTTTGTGTATGCCAATAATTTGTTCGGGTGTTGCAATTTTCTTTGGAAGGAAAATATGAAACTAAAATATAATGTCAGATTGCTTGTTCAATACGAAATTGAAGCTGATTCGTTCAATGAAGCCATGTTGCGGGCTAGCAGAAATGTGATGCCCAATAATGGTGATGCCGTTCAATGGCATTATGTGGGCAAAAATGAGAAAAGATATGTGTTTGATTATCATGACATGTCTTTGACTGAAGTTGATACTTTCGGTCCAGCAGTTGAGCCTTTAACTGTTGTTCGTGAGTTTGACCCTAACCAACAAAGTTGGTCGTAATGTCGGGTTTGCTTGCGCCCCCGCTTCGCGGGCGCAAGCAAACGCGACTGTGTGTTTATCCATTTATATCTAACGAAAGGAATTGTTATGCCTAGAACTTTACGGTTACAAGATGCACGGCTCGCTGATGGTATTACCGAATGCGAAGCGTGTGGCGATTACGAATTTGAGCGTGGGGAGTTTGCCAATCGTTATAACGGCGATTGGGTTTGTGAAAATTGTTATAACTCGTTGTGTGAAGAAAACAATGATTATGACGGTGATGATTGGAGTTCAGACAGCGATGATGACCGCCAAGGCATCAACAGCTATAGTTACAAACCTTCACCAAGATTTTACACAATGGATGACGGTGTTATTCATGTGTCTCGCGAACACATCAGAAAAGATGTGCCGGTTTTTGGCATCGAGTTGGAAGTTGAAAATGTTGGTCAAAATTATTTAAATGACGCTGTTAGTTTCATCAACAACAATACTGCGCCACTCATTTATCTAAAAGACGACTGCTCAATCAATCATGGTTTTGAGATTGTTTCTCATCCTATGAGTTTGGATTATTTCAAACACATAACCATCTATAAAGAGATGTTGGATTATTTGCGCAACAACGGTTATCACGCTTGGAAAACTTCTACTTGCGGTTTACATATTCATGTTTCAAAATGTTCTTTTGTTGATGCCAAACATCAAATGAAATTTTTGTATTTCATGTTTAAAAACAAAACTGAATTAATTGGGTTTGCTGGTCGTAATTCTTCTTATGCCAAATATGATTATGATGCTTTTGTCAACAATCAAGACAGCATTTGGGGTCCTAACAAACCTAATCTAATTGAAATTGTTAAGGGTATTCAAAAGAACGGCAACTATGTGCCGCACCCTTACGAACGCAATCTTGCTGTCAATCGTATGGGTGAGCATACTCACGAGTTGCGTATTTTCAGACCTTCGTTGCGTTTTGACACGGTTTTGGCGTACATGGAGTTTGTTGAGTGTTTGTTTATGTATACCAAACAGGTTACTTCTAATGAAATTCTGAAACATGACGGTTTGAAGTTTGATGCTTTGATTCGTTTTGCTATGTCGCAGGGCGACCGGTATTCAACTTTTATTGGTCGTGTTATTAAGCGTAAGGTCCTTGAACAGAAAGAAGGTAAGTGATATGTGTTTGTTAACTTTTATGCCACCCAATGTTGATATGGATTATGAGCGGGCTAAAACTGCTGCTAAAGCTAATCCTGACGGTTTTGGTTTCGCTATTCATGCTGGTGTTGCAATTATCAAAGACCATGATATGAATTTTGATAAGTTGTGGCTTCGTTGGTGTGATGTGCGTAAAACATATCGTGGTGCTGCGTTGTTCCATTTCCGTATTGCCACTCATGGCAATACGGATTTGGGCAACTGTCATCCGTTTGATGTTGACAACAATCCGCGTAGTGTCTTGGCGCATAACGGCATGTTGCCTTTGACTATGCCAGTCAATGACCATCGTTCGGACACAAAGCTGTTTGCCGAAATTGTGTTGCCACATATTGGTGGTGTTAAAGCTTTAGATGACAAAAATTTCTTTGATGATGTTGGTCGTTGGGCTTCTGGTAACAAAATGGTTATTTTGACTGTTGAAGAAAATGTTGAACGCGATTGGTATATCATCAATGAAAATTTGGGTCATTGGGATGCGGGTGTTTGGTGGTCTAATAGTTCGTATAAGGCTTTCAGTTATATGCGAACGCCTATGGGTTATCCAAGTTATTCAAACAGTCGTGGTATGTATGGTGGCAATCCTTACAAAAGTGGTTGGGACGATTACGACTACGACGATGATTATGAATGGGTAAGGCAACCACATTCTTTGGCTGAAGATGATGATTTTACTTGGACGCAAGAAGATGAATTAGATTTAATCGAAGACGAGTTGTATCCAACCGGAAAAGCCTTTGAGAAAATTTGTGTGTTTACAGATTTTTCCAATGTGGAGTACGCAAGGATTACTTGTTATAACTGTGGCATTGAATATTTTGTTGATGCCATGGAGCCTGTCCCTACTCATTGTGGTGAGTGTTTGTGTTGTTTTCATTGTTCAAATACAGAAAGCTGTGAGTGTTGGGATGATTATGAATATGGTGAAAAATATATTGTTTGGAATGAAAAAGAAGGGACTATTTCTTATGAAGCAAAATCTAAGCAACAAGCGTCGTAAAAAAATGAAAAGAAAAGTTAAACGCAAAGATGTTGGTTGGGAAGAAGTTCTTGCCGAAATAACTAAGTATGAAATTTTATTGGCTAAAGAAAAAGAAAGGAATGGTAAAAAATGAGTATCAGACTTGTGACTGAAGATGTATTGCGCTTGGATGTTGATGTAGAAACATACAATCGTATGTTTCGTGAAATTCAACAAAAACTTGATGAACGTTATGGTGAACTAATTTCGGAGTTAATTGAATCTAAATTGACCGAAAAATTTATTCAGCAAATTACATCTCGTATTGATTACGAAGCAATCAACTATCAAGCCGCAAACATGATGAACTATGGTCGTGTGATTGACCATGCCAAAACAGAATTAGTTGCGCATTTGTTGTCCGATGAGCGTTTCAAAACATTGGTTCAGCGTGGTTTAAATATCGCAACTGTTGGTTTGATTAATGAAACTGTTGAGCGTGTTTCCACACTCATGCAAGAAAACAATGGAATTGCAGGTGATGTCTGATGTCTGTAAAAATCAAATCTTTTTCTGACGCCAAAAATTACCATAAACAATATACAAACAAGTTAAAAATGTTAGAAAATATTAGTCCGCATATGCGGGAGTTGTTTGAGCGTATTTCTGATTCAGATTTCGGGCTCACTCTTGTGGAGTGTGCCCGTTCTGATGACCGGATGCGCATGAACGAAACAAGAATACGGCTAGATATGTTGCGTCTTGACGGACACATCATTCTGGTTGACGGTAGATATTACAACAGAGCACACATAGAAATGGAAGGTGACTGAAATGAAATCAGTTATATTAGAAAAAATTATTTCGGCTGAACAAAAAATTAATTCAGTATTACAAGATTATAAAGACCCTTGGAATCTTCCAGAAGCTTCCATTTGGGTTGAAAACAAATTCAATGACATGATTTTGATTAAAAAATCGGGTGATGTTTATGATTTGTTAGCTGACCCAGCTACGGTAACTGCTGTTAAACACGCACCGTTTTTCACTATTTTGACATGCGGTTGGGCTGCGCCACTTGACGATTCAGATGTCGCCCCTTCAAAACACAAAAAGCGTCGTCGAGTTCGTTTGGTTGTTGGCGCAAGTGTTACTGGTGTTGCCAGTGTGTTGCGTTTTCAAAATAATCCTGACGAAATTGTTACTGATGAAAATAAGGCTAAAGGTTCTTTAGCAGATGCTGTTTGGGATTTGCTGAAAGAAAAACTCAGAGCAGAAAATGAGAATAACTAATATGGATATTGTCAAAAGAAGTGATGTTGTTAATGAGTTTATTGCAACATTCTCGCAGCAGGGTGTTGTGTTTACTGACCAAGAAATAGAAATTATATTCAACCGTTACGCAACCAAATTCCGTGATGTTGTTGAACACATAGACAGAAAGGAAACAAAATGATATTGCAATATATTGAAAATCCAGTTATTAAAAAACAAAGAATTAAAGAAATAATACAAACCATTATTGAAGAAGGCCCACCGGGTAAATGGGTGATAGTTGATACTACAAAAAACAAATCAGAAAAAGAATACAAAAATATGTACAACAAATTTTATCAATACAGAAACAGATACAAAAACATGGAATGGGCTGTTCATCATGACGAAAACAATTATTCAATTATTTGTAGAGAGAAAGAATTATTGTAATGCCTTTCGAACATACTGCTAAAGCTGACAAAAGCGATGTACTTGGAATTATTGACTATATATATAATGGACTTAATGAATATGTAAATAATCCAAGTGGTCGTCCATATGACGATGATGAAATACTTGAAATTGAAAATTGGGTTAAAAGAAGTATTGATTGGTTGTACGAGAAAGCAGAAGAAATGCCATGATATTTACAATTGGAGTTCTTGTGTTTATCTGTGCAACAATATTCATGATAAATCAAATCACAAAATACTAAAGGAGCAATTATGGAAAACCGTCATGCGGCAATACAAATGTCTGTAGCGTTTACAGATAGCGATGTGCGTGATTGCATGCCACATCTCAAAGGCGCAATGGCTTGTGTCGCATTAGAAGACATAGAAGAACTATTTCGTTCTTATGTTCGCGAGTCCGGTTGTGAAATTATGTCGCAACTTCTTCGTGATGCGGGTTGGGATGTTAATGGTAAATCATTTAAAGAAATGGGTGGTTGGTGATGGAAAAAACAAAACAAGAACAAATACTTAGTGAAAAAATGTACAATGAACTAAAACCTATTTACGCTGACGCTAATTGTAAAAATTGTCCTAGTGAATGGTTCTTTCCTGCTATTACTAAAGGTAAAATTCCTAGTGGGCCTGGCACAAATGTTTACAATGCTAAACAAATTTGTGGTGAATGCAAGGTTCAAAAAGAATGTTATAACTTTGCCTACAAACATCATTGTATTGGTGTTTGGGGTGGTGTTGTGTTTGGTTCTCATCGTAAACCCAGAAAACGCATATTTGACTAGGAGATAATAATGTTGAAACGATTTATTGTAGGTGTTGCCTGTACTGCGGGTGTTGTGTGGTTATTGACACCACCCAAACTTGCGGGCTACCGGAACGCCGTTCCACGACCCCCTAATGAAACAATTACATCTTTTGATGTAATTGTTGACCCAGTTGAACCTATCCCTATTCCACCTAAAGATGTTATTAGGTTGCCTAATAATATGTTGTGTCCGCAATGGGCACAGTTAGCTACTGACACAGGTTGGCAAGAAGAAGATTTAGAAATGCTCGACCATATTATGCACCGTGAATCTCGCTGTTATACGGCTGTTCATTACAGCGAAGACCCCAATGGTGGCTCATATGGACTTCTTCAAATCAATGCCTATTGGTGTAAGCCTTCAAAATGGTATCCAAACGGATACTTGCAAGCTTTTGGAATTTTAAAAAGCTGTGAAGAATTGTTTTATCCGCGAATTAATCTGTTATCAGCCCGTTTAATATGGCTGTATTCAGATGGAAAGCACGGCAATGGGTGGCTTCCATGGCAAACATAGTTTGGGGTGTTGGTGTTGAACCTAAATGCTTGACAGACCGTACACAAATGTGTTTTTATATAATCCCCCTTCAGGGGGGTAGCGGAGACCCAATAGCGGGGGGCAAAGAACAAGTACCACGCCAACCGAAGGGTCGGCGTGGTAAGGTTGAACGACTTAAGGAAGGTTCTAATGAGAATTGAAAAAGAAACCAATAGGGTTTTTGTACGACAGTCTTGGTTAAAAGACATGTTGTTGTGTCCGGAAAGAGCACGACTTGGCGTCGTGCAACCAGAGTTTAAAACACAAAACGATAGTGCTGCTATTGGTACTGCTGTGCATGCTGGTATTGAAGCCGTGTTAAATGGGCATGCATCAACATCTGATGCTCCAGATATTTCGCTTGCCAAGTTCAAAGAACTTGAAAGCGCAGGCATTAACCACACAAACGTCAACCCCGACTCATGGCATGGTCACGTAATTGGTTTAACACAAGCGTGGGTTAAAGATATTCTTCCCGATGTTCCGCTTGGTGGTCAATCAGAAGTTCCATTTGCTGTGCCAACAGGTGCTTCTGTAAAAGGTATGGAGTTGTGGTTTGAAGGAACAATGGACTATTTGCATGAATGGGGTATTTGGGATTGGAAAACTGCGGCACGAAAGTATTCTGAATCAGAAAAACAATCGCAAGATATTCAGTCTTCTATTTATACTTTTGCTGGACACAAATTGGGTGTTGTCAAAGAAACATCGCTTTTTAATTTTGGTGTCATGATTCGCGTAAACAACGCTTATGGTCAAATTGTATCTGTTAACAGAACTAAAGCGCATGGAGATTTTGTTGTTAAACAAGCGCAATCTGCTGTCAGTTATGCGTATACTATGCTTCAAGGAAAAGAATTGCCAACGGATGAACGTTGGTTAATAAACGACCAACACTACTTGTGTTCACAACGCTGGTGTCCGTGGTGGTCGGTATGTAAAGGTGCACACATTAGTGTGCTTGACAATGAAACAGGAGATAACAATGGATAAGGACAGGGCAATAATCACCCAGGTCGCCGCAAAAATTGCGTCAGACCTCGTCAATAAGGAAGCAGACACCGATACAAAGTTGGGCGAATTTACAACTTTGTTCACAAGTGTGAAAGACATTATGTTTGAAATCATTGATGGCAGTCAAGATGCTCAAATTTATGAAATGGCAAAATCAACTTTCAATGCAACACCCGTAAACAACAGTGCAACCAGTGAGTCTGTTGGTGGGGTGTTGCAGATTATTGGTAAACAACATGGCGATTTGCCAGACTGGCTTATCAAAGCATGTAAGCGTGATGGTGTAACCAAGGTGTATGACAATCGTGATGGTTTGTCAGTAAACCCTAAGCGTCCTTGGTTCAAAGCCGTTGATGCCGATAAAGCTTATTGGGCACCAAAGACACGATAATGAAATTAACCGCAGAACAAATTTCTGCGGGTTGGAATGCGGTTGAGGGTCAGGTGAACTCAGTTTCACCTGACCTTTCTGCTGTTACTCCGCCTTCAGAGTTCAGAATGTATGAACCATTGGCTGAAGCTGCACATTCGTTTGTTCGTTGGGCGCAAAGCCCACACGAACGCATTCATTTGGGTTTGCAACAAATAGACGCAGAGATGCGTGGTATTGCTGCCGGCGAAATGTCAATGATGATTGGCTATGCACACGGTGGTAAAACGCTGTTGTTGCTTCATTCGTTATTGCATAATCGTGACAAACATATTGCAATGTTTATCCCCGACGAACCTCGTCAACTTATTTTGATAAAACTTACCTGTATGTACCACGGTATTGATGCTCGAGAGTTGGAGCGTCTTGTTGCAATGGATGACCGTGACGCTATTGATTTGCTTCGCGAAACAGCGGAAGAAAACTTTCCGCATCTTGCTGTGTTTGACCAGCCTTTGACCGCTTTGGATATGGAGCGGGCTTACAACGAAGTGTCCGATGTTTGGGGTCAGATACCCGATTTGGTTGTGATTGATTATCTTGACCTTGTTGGTGCTGGTGAAACTGTGCCTGATAAAGCGACATTTGTTAAGTCATTTGGTCGTAGGCATGATGTGCCATTGCTGGTGTTGCATCAAACTTCTCGGAGTTCGGGTGCTGACGGCATGAAGTTAACTATGTCGTCTGGTGCTTTTGGTGGTGAACAACAAGCAACTTCGGTTATTGGTGTTCGCCGTAAAAAATATTCTATTATGGCTGAGATGAATGAGATTATTAACAAGTTAGATAAAACTCATTCCGAACGCTCTATGGAGCGTTTAGATGCTTTGCGTTATGAAGCCAAAATTCATGAGTATACGGTTACTGTAAGTTTGTTGAAAAACAAACGTCCAGCTGGTCAACTTGTTGACGATATTGATTTTGAATTAGACTTGGCTACTGGTCGGTTGACGCCGTTAATTAACGGTGATTTACCTAAACAGTATTTGCGGGGTTTTCATGACAGACAATTCTGAATTAGTTAAAAACTTTTCAGCGTTGTTTGCTGGTCGCACCGATGCTTATGGCTCTTGGGAAGGTGGTTGCATTAAGCAACCAGTAACTCTTGGTTCGTACACAAAGCATTTGTGGGGGCAAGAGTACATTGGCATTTACCCAATGATGGATAACAGCACGGTTTGGTGGGGGTGTTCGGATATTGATGTGAACGACATTGACCAGGCTCGCAATATTCAGTTGGCTCTCAAACTTAAACTAATTGAGAGTTGGGTTGAAAAAACTGTTAAAGGTTTTCATGTATGGGTGTTTGCCAGAAAACCAGTTGATGCTCGCGTGATGCGTCGAGCTTTGCTCGCCGCACACGCCGCTGTTAAAGTGCCGGCTAAAGAAATTAATCCCAAACAGGAAGAAGCATCGGGTTACGGTAATTATGTCCGTTTGCCGTATCCTGGTGCTTTATTTGAGCCATGTTCGGTTCGTTACATTATTGATAGTTCTGATAAACCTATGTCTCTAGAAACTTTTGTTAGTGAAGCAACAACCTATGCTGTAGTGCAAGAAGATTTGGAACCTCTTGCAAAACTTTATGTTCCGAAATCCCCAGTTCAGTTTGCTGCGAATAGTGCTGGTGTTCCCATTGATGTAGCCAAAACTTTGTTGTCGCCATACACATTCAAAATGTTCATGGAAGGTCCTTTACCAACTTCTGACCGTTCAGGTACGCTTGTGCGTCTTGCGTACAGGCTAAGGTCTGATGGTGTGCCACCAGAAATAGCGTATGGTATTATCCGTACGGCTGATAAAACTTGGGGCAAATTTTATGATAGAGAAGACGGGGAAATGCACTTAGCAAAAATTATTGCTGATGTATATGGCGAATGATACACAAACAAACATTCAACATCAAACCGCGTTCTAAACAGCGCCCTCGTAGTACTCGTTCCGGTCATACTTACACCCCCAAAGAGACTAGAGAATATGAGAAAAAAATTTCAGAAGCATATTCGGGTGTTGCCTTTGCCGATGGCCCATTACATATCACGTTAATTTTTGATAACGACAAAACAGAAATAACTATTAAAGAATTAAAACCTAAACGTAATCCATCCAAGCTACGCGGCGATATAGATAATTATGCTAAAGCAATACTTGACGCCCTAAATGGTGTAGCTTATACAGACGATAAACAAATCATCAGTTTGGAGTTGAGGAAAAAATGAAAGAATCTAGATGGGATATTCCAAAGCCAAACTTTAAGAAAGATTTGGAGTTTGGCAAACAAGGTGAAGACCAAGTTAAACAATTCCTGCAAGGAATTGTTAACGGCTCGTTTGAGGTCAAGTCTGACCGCTATCGGAACGGCAAAATGGTGGTTGAAATAGCCCAAAACCCCCGTAAACATGGGTGGAAACCCTCAGGGATTATGGTAACTGAGGCAGAGTGGTGGGTCTATGTGTATACTATGAACCAAGCAATGATAGTGGTGTCCACGGAAAGATTAAAGCGTTATATAGAAATGTTACCGAAGTCAAGAATTAGGTTGTTTGCGGAAGGCACAAATAATCCAGCGAAAGGTTATTTGTTGTTGCCAGAGGAAGTGTCACAACTCCTCTATGACCCCGCATACGACGATGTCAAAAAATGACATACCCCAAGACAATTACGTCTTTTCATCAACCTATCTAAATAAACAACGCCCACAAACGGCGATGGAAGCATTGATGCTTTCTGTGTCCGACGCAATAGAAGAATCAGTAGAAGAACTACAACCGCTACGCGAAGCAGTAGCAATGTGTATTGAGCAACTTGACGAGCAAGACCAATTCATTGTGAACGCCGTCAACAGCGAGTTTCTTTCTTACGAGCAGCTTGGTAAACGCCTTGGCGTTTCCAAGCCTCACGCTTGGCGACTCAAGAACAATGCTTATGCTAAACTACAACAGCTACTAACAATGCACCCGTTAATTAGAAAGAAGGTCAGAGTGGTTGACACATGGGAACAATCGGCAAGTCAATGGGTTATGCACATTGCGTCGTTTGCTACAGAAGAAATAGAAACTAACAACGCAAAACTTATGCGTCTTTGCGAGTCGGCAAAAAAATGTTTATTCGACGACGATGACCTGCCGGTATCTTTGCTTTGGACAGAAATAGGTATTGAAGCAATTCAGGAGTTGCGCTTACGTAAAGTTTGGGACTCTGGAGAAATGTGTTCTTTGCTGGTATCAAAACAACATGATTATGGTCATGGCAACATAACCGCGTTTGGTCTCAGGGGTGTTCTTGTTCGTTTGTCTGACAAAATTGAGCGTTTGAATAATCTTAAGTCCAAAAAATCTAAAGCACAAAATGAATCGTTGCTTGATACGCTACGAGACATAGTGGGCTATTGTGTAATAGCTTTGATGCTCAACGACGAAACATTTCATTTGGAACTAGGAGAGAATTATGCGAACGAGTCAGTTAGTGATTGGATTTGAAATGCCCGTCACAGCATCTGAAATTGCGGCAATTTTAGAAAAACACTATGGACCCATTGATATTGGTCGTGGAGTTTTGGAAAACGGTTTACAAACCAACTGTTTGTACGTTCATAACAAAAAGAAAAAACATGTCAAGTAAAGAATCGCAAGATTGGATATATGACATTATCCCAGCCAAGCAAGTTGAGGAAATAGAATCAAAGGCTAAAAGCCTTCAACAAAATTTGGACAACGGTGTAAACATTGTTTTATCTGCCACAAACGATAGTGCCATTAGATTGTGTCGCGCCTACTATGACGGCACACAAGGCAACTTAGATGCCTGGCTACACATAATGGGGTTCTTAAGTGCTTTGATTGATACAATTGAAGAACACCTAAACGAAGAAGGGATAGACCCGTATGCAAAATGAACCATCGGAAACGCAAGCGGAAACAGAACGTTACCTTCGTGACCGGGTAGAAGAACTTGAAGTAACATTAGAAGCAATGCGAGCAGAGCTTCGCATTGCGCAACAAGAGCTATGGAAAAGAGAAGCACAATGAGACCAGTAATTGTTCTTTGGGATGACGCCTACTCAGAAGACGAATGGATGAGTGTTGAGCACTACAATCCCAAACCCGAAACACCAAACATTTCTATCGGCTATATCGTTGCCTATAACAATGGTTACGTTCACATCGCTTCCACAGTTGACCAAGATGGCGGCAACTGTTGTGGAATCATGGCAATCCCCTACGACATGATTGTGTACGTAGCACCACTACAGATTCTGAGTGAAGCCAAAATGTACGGTGACAAAGAAGAATTCGAGCGATACTTGCAAGGCAAGTTCGCTCAACGAGCCGAAGTTTATGAGTTTACTGAGTCTGTGGAAATATCTTCAGAAACGAATCCCGAACCTTCTGTTTAGAGTCAGCCCATTGAGGACTCAATTCAACATGCAACCAGTCACCGCCTGGCGCGCCATGTATTGTCGGCTTGGTGTATTTCTGCCAAGTACCACGGGTCCAGTTGTAGCCACGACCGTGTGGCTCTGGGAAATAGTCCAACACCATTTCAATGCCTAATTCGTCTGAATGACGAACAAGAAAGTCTGCAATGTGTGCGGCAACTTCTCTACCGTTTCGTTTGCCTTTAGTCGGGGTTTTGCGATAACTGAGGTCCACAGCACGCCCTGTAGCGTGCACAGAGAGGCTCTCAGAGCCCCTTTTGGGCCTGTTTACGAAGGTGCCGTTGTTCCACAACGCACCTTCGCTCAAATAAACAAGGTGCTTGACCAGCTCTGTTAAGCCTGGGCGTTCGCCCGCAGCAACGCCATCTTTGTTTCCTGTATATGTTTTTTTTGCTCTCATATTATTCCTTTTTGATTTTCTTAATTGGTGAACCAAAGAATCCTAACCAAGCATTAATTTTAGCGTCACCATATGAATTGAGCAAACGGTCAACTTGCGAAACGGGCACAAAACTTCCCTGAACAATGTTTATTATTCTGTCGCTCGGTGATTCTAGTTTTTCGTCATTAAATAAGTTTTGACCCAAAGCCTGTTCAATTGGAACTCTCAACAACGGGTTAAGGTTTGAACCAAACTTTTTGGGCATAGCCAATTGCTCGAGTTGTTGTTGTACTCTTGTAAAGCCAAGGTCGGGTGCCGCATAAAGCGGCAACCCTGGAATTCTGAATGCATTAATTTGTTGCAACCAAATAGGCAATGGTTGTTCTTGTTCGGTTTCTTTGTCTCGCAAGTTGCGTACAACAGAATTGTATATTTGATACGGCTTCGGGTTAAGCCACATGTTTTGTAATTGTAGTGGAAGGTTTCGTGAAGTCCAAATCCAGAATGGCACAAACTGTCTCATTGCTCTATCAAGTTTGGATAGGTCTTCGTAATCAAAATAGAATCTTTTGATTCTTGCTATTGTCATGTCTACGCTCATGCCCTGGACAGCAGAATCATATCCAAGAATAAAACGTGACATGTTGTCCGATTTTTGACCAAGATTACGAGATGCGCGAGTAAGCGCCCAATCGTAAGATTTGTTGCCCGGAACAAGACTTTGGAACAAGTCACTATAAATACCGCCACCAGAACCAAGCGTTGCGGTTCTGGCTTTGGTTGCAAATACCTGTTCTTCTGGTGTCAAAGTTCGTAAAAACTTTTTCCACGAAACACCTTTACTGTATGCTTCGTTCCATGCAAAAAATATTTCGCTAGCGCGACGATAGTGCGCTATTTGACCACCGGCTAACACATATTGAAATACGTTGCCTATGAGGTTTCTAACATGAAAGCCTGGAGTCAGCGTTGCGTAGGCTTTATGGAATTTTGTGTATCCACCAACCAAATTTGCCATTTGGCGTACAAATGCTGGGTCTTCAAAATATTTTGCGTTTTTCCAAAGTTCATAAAACTCTGGGCTTACTTGGATGTCGTCAAACTTTGCACCAAGACGTTTCCATCCTTCCGTTATCATGTCGGCAATACCAGTTTCTTTTGCAGTAAACGGAACGGTTCGTGTTGTTGGTTTTGCCATGGAAACCAAACCATCCATTAGTCTTGCCTCGACTTCCGTTTGCGGAAGTCGGGAAGCAACAACCATTGCCTCGGCTTCTTTTGTTCCTGCATCCAAAAGAACTTCTTCCACAGGTGTTGCGGTTCCACGTTTTTTAACACTTGCTAAAATGTTTTCGGTATCTCTCATTCTTGCCATAGCATCAAAGTCAACAACCGTTGAATCAGACGCTATTACGCCCTTTGTTCGTTGAGCCTCTTTAAGCGCCTCTGCTTGTGCAGTCTTGTCAAATTCGTCGTATTGGGAGTCAAATTGTTGAACAAGACGATTGATTGTTTCTGTTTTTTCAGGTGGTAAATCTGCCACAGATTGCAATGTTCGTCGCTCAACATTGGCTGCTTGTTGATGGTACGGAAGGTCAGGATTGTAACTTGATGCAGCCGTTGCTGGCGGTGATATTTCTTTTGGCTGGTCAACAACTTTCGCAGCAGCCTGTTTCTTTTTAATTTCTTCTATTCTTGCCCGCTGCTGTGCTCGTTTAGCGATTGTGTCAGCAAGAACCTTATCTTCCTCGGGCGTTCTAAACAGTCTTTCTTTATCCCTAATAAGTTTGCTAATACTCTTGTTTCGTGTACGGTTAGTTTCTAAACCATTTCTTTTTATTGCCTTCAAAACCTCAACCTGTTTGTCGCGCATTGCGCGGGTTGTGGGCGTCATAAAAATAAACTCATCCAAATCGCTGATTTGGATATCGTTAAAATTAGCCAAAATTGAATTAAAAATTTCTGGATGCTCCCTCAACCAGTCATTCAAAACTTTGACATTTGGAGAATTTAAAATATTTTCGGGCACACCCAATATGACTAAACTGTCATAATCGGGACTACCAGGTCTTGGTCTTGCTTTTAAGCCTTGAGGAATTTCTTTTTGCGAACCTTGATAAACGTCGCTATATTCTAAATTAGTTAATCTATTAATTCTGTTTGTTTGTTGTTGCAAAGACTCAACAGCGTTGAGGGGTCTTTCGCTAGCCCCGTAAGTTTCCCACCATTCTTGAGTCCTAACTCTTTCCGTGGTGTAATAATCAATTTGATTATCCAAACCTTTAATTTCTCTGTCTAATTCGCTAACAACATTCTTTGGTTGTCTTTTAGCTGCTTCTTCAGCAGCCAAATTCTTAACTCTGGTATGTTCAAATAAGAATTTATTGGCATCCGATTTGTTCCAAACTTCACCAATCTTTTCTTGTCGTGCAAGAAAAGTTGGTTCACTAGCAAAAGCATCAGGTTGTTCTTTGGAAACATACGAAACAAACCTTTGCAACATCTCATCGTCAGGTATTGTTTGGTCGGTGTAATCATCACCTAAAACAATGCGACGCAAATCTTCATCTTTTAGCCGTGAAACAATGTACTGTATTTTGTCGTTTGGAACATAAGCAGTATTGCGTGGGCTCACAAACGCATCCCACTCTTGGGGCGTAAATGACATTGGTTGATTATTGTATAAAAACTGTATTCTTCCCCCAAAAGTCCAGTCAACCATGCTGCCATCAATATTGGCAAGTTGTTGCAAATTTTGCATACGGTTCAAAACAGCTTTGGCTTGTGGGTAAAAATCATTTTCTTCCAACAACATTTGTTTGTTGGCAGCCAAATTTTGTTGCCCAATAATTTCACCAGTTTCGGGATTGATGCGATTAGCTAACGGAATTTCTGTTGGTGTTTCCAAAGCCTGTCTTGATTGTTCCGGTAAAATACTATTTTGAAATCTCGTAAAATATTCGTCAGGCAACAATTCGTTTAATTGATTTGTTAATTTTTCTATTTCTTGTTCTGCCAAAAGCATTGCCCTATTGGCAATTGCTACATCCCTACGCAATTCATTAACGGTTAATTTAGAAACCTCAGCCACATCATTAGTAAAATCATTCATCAAAGACGCAAACAAACCATCAGCAACTTGTTTGTTTGTTCTCTGTGAGGCACCCGCTTCACTAAAAAGAAAATTCTTTAAATCGTCGTAGTTTGCTATATCTGTGCGCCCACTAATCTTGCGGGCTTCAGCAATATACTTTCTAGCTCTTGCCGAATTTGAAAACGCAATATCTAATACTGTTTGAAAATCAGCGGCATCAATTACTGCATTTGGATTTTTGGTTAAAAGAATATCCAACACATCAAAGGCAAGGTTGTTTTCGTTAACAAACTTTTGCGTCATGTCATCAAGATTGGAATATCTTTTATTTTTGCCTAAAACTTGTGGCATGGACTCAAGAAAAAAGTCTCTAAATCTTGTTGATGGTTGACCCGCTATCCGTGCTGGCTGTGGACGAAACCAATCTTTTAGTTTTGTTTCATTGATGTATTTTTGTATTTTTACAAAAATACTTGTACGAACATTTTCTTCGTCTACTTGAATTCTTTTAACTTCTCTTTGTCTTGCAAGAATTTTTTGTTGACGTTTTATAATATCTTTTTTTCTTGTTTCCAATTGCTGCAAGTGTGCGTTAAATAATTTTTGTTCATTTTGTGGATACTTTTTTAGCTGTGCCGCACGACGGCTTTCCGTATTAACCTTTGTTGCTCTTACGTTTACGGTCTTTTTAATCTTTATTACTTCATTGCTTATCTCTAAAGCGGTTTTGGGTTCCCGACCCAAAACCGTTTCAATAGCAACATTAGAAAAAGAATTCGTTTCTAAATCCAAAACTCTTTGTTTTAATAATTTGCGTTGAGTTTCCAACAAACCATCATTCACAGCATCGCCAAGATACACGCGGATAAATTGTGCAAGGTCATCTTCCGTGCTTAAAGGCAAATCCAAATCTGGAATCAATCCTTTAATTATTGCAATTTCTTCCTCTAGACCACCTTCGTCAGTAACTGTTCTTTGAATTAAGTTTTGCAACTTCGCAATACGGTCCAACTCTCTTTGTGTCTGAAACACATACAACAAAGTTACTTCGGCGGCAATATCTTCTATTTCGGTTTGATTTAAAACAGACGGACCAAAATTAAATTGGACATACTGTTTAATTCGTTCGTCAATTCCTTTAATTATGTTTCCAAAAATTTGCATGTCCTGCAAAGCAAAACCATAGCGCAAATCATTTTTGGCAATTTCGACTCGAGACAGATTTCGTTTTTTAAGACTTGCCGTTCTTATGTTTTTCAATCTTTTAGCTTTTTCGTAAAAAGCTTGCAATACTCCAAATTTTGTTTCAGATGAAGCAAATAGTTGTTTGTCAACTTTGTTGAAAACATCTTTAAGTGCAAACGCAATTGTTTTGTCAATTGTGTCCGCATCAGCTATAGACAAGTTTTTTATTAATGCCTGAATAGAATTAATTGTTTTTTTATCTATTACGTTGTCAAATCCCAAACGAGTACCGGCTTCAGCACTATTGACAACAGTTGACCGTTTGGGAACATAGTTCCCCATTTCAACCATTCTTTGTAAGTCGCGAGCCAACGCCTGCACTCCAGAAACTGTTTCAGCAACAATTCCTTCTTTTGTCAGATTGTTAACAAGTTTGTCTCTTACCTTTTCGTATCCATCCAAAATGTCTGACAACATTTTGGGTGGAACTTCAAAAACGTTTTTTAAATCATTGAGTGTTGAACCAAATTCATCTATCGTATTTACTAAATTTTGACTAACTGGCAAAGGCGTTACTGAAGGCGTTGCCGGAACAGCAATCGCCGCTGGTTCGGACACAGTAGGTGTCAAGTTTGTGGCAGGGTAAAATGTTTCTAAATTTCCTGTTTCTACATTTTTTTGACGCGCAATTCTTTGCAAAGTTCCTATTGGGTCAATTGCTAATTGGTCAATTGAATTATCAACAGCCGTAGCAGGTGATGGAACAGCAACTGTAGGGCTGGGTGCAATAGTCGCAGGTGTGGGCGCAATGGTTGCAGGTGTAGGAACAGCAACGTCAGTTGTTGCCTCAATACCAACCCTGCCAGCAGATGTTATGGCGCGAGAAGTAAGTTCACCAACAGCGTCGCTAGTATCAATCGCAACCAACGGGTCTGCTTCTGCGTCTTTTGCAAGAACTCTAAAAAAATCTCCACCTTCTCGTTTTGCTGTTAGCAAATATTCAGTAAATCCTTGTTGCTGTGCAAAGTGCCGAGAATATTTTTGCAAAATTTTAACCATGTCATTTTCGTAAAAATTATAAGTCAATGGTTCAAATGGCTGTTTTGTTACGTCATTCAAAAGAGGCCCAGGATTTTTTGCCATATCATTCAACTCGTCAATTGTGTACGGTCTATTTTCTATAGTGTGTCCAAAAAAGTTATCTCCAGGCTGCAAACTTCTTCTTCTGTACGAAGAAGCAAACCTGTGACTGTCATCAATAGCGGCACCACCAGTTCTTGCCTTCCAGGCTTCCTCACCCATTTTCAGTCTGTCTACAACAGCTTCATCTGATTCCATGTGCGGAACATAATTTCTTTTTCTTGCAAATTGTGCACCGTATTCTTCAGAAACCTCATTTGCTTTTCGTTGAGCATCACTAAGTCTTGAATCCAAAAAGTTTCGTACTTTTTGGGCAAGTGGACCAACAACATTGTCCGCAGTTTCTATACCGCCTTCTTGTTCCAAAACAGAAGTAAGAGATAATCTGTTTGCTTCCATATCGGGGTCATTAACAACTCTGATAACTTCTTGCGTAACATACTCATCGTTTTTGGCTGTTGCTATGCGTTGATTTTGCGCCATGCGCAAACGCACACCAGCATTCAATGCTTCTTGCGGAGTTAAGATGTCTCCGTTTTCTAAGGTTCCAGAAGCCAAAGCAACCCTGTCTCTTAATACGGATTGATTGTCAATGTAGGCTGCTTGAAATGTTCCATCTGGTGTCACATACTTCATCACTTTTTGACCAACAGGATTTTTTACAAGTCCTAAACGTGCGCCTGTAACCAAATTTTCTAAAAGACCGCCAACTGGACCAGAACCAGGAAGTTTTACTCTTGAACCAAAATAATAAATACCAGGACCACGAATACCCAAATCGTCACGCAAATATCCGGGAAGTGCTTTTTTGCCTTTGGCAGCAACATCTCTAAAAACTTTACCAAATTCATCTTTGGTAAAGTTTCTAATCCCTGCCTCGCCCATTGCTTCCATGCGTGATTTTGCAAGGTTCGCGAGGGCGAGTCGCCCTTCGCGACCATGCACATATTTAATGCCACCCAATATTTCTCTTGTTTTGCCACCCTTAGAAATAATTTTGCCACCCGACATTATCGATTTCATTGTCGCTTTGGCGGGCACAGCACCACCAAGGGTTGCATATGTCCAAGGGTCTAGCACGGTATCGCCTATGAACCCAACAATTCTTCCGCCCCATTTATTTTTTATAGGGAACGCTGTGCCAAAACCATAAGTTTCATCTTTTGATTGTTTAACAAAATCTGACCAACTTGCATTCGTGTTTGGGTCAGCATCCAAAACATCCACAATTTCTCTGACACCAGAAACCGCTGCTCGTTTTCCTGCGTCAAGAACGGTAACAGCTTTAAAAACTGGTTTAAGAATTTTGCCAGCAACACCTAACGCTTCTGCCGCTTTTGCGGCTTCAGCGTCCTTTGCTTCGAAATAACTTTGCAATGGACTTTTACCCAAGCCACCCGTGGTGGTTTGAGTTTGTTTTTTGGCAGAAATCTTGCCCAATTCTTTTAGGAAATCTTCTCCACTAATTGGCGGTTTGGCCATAGTTACCCTTGTGGTTTTATTAATTTATTAATTGCCCCAGGGTTTTCTATCAACCTTTTCATAATGGTGCGTTTCATAACCTCATCCATAAATGGACTACCAGCAAGACTATTTTTCTGCATAGCGCTAGCTAAAAGATTTTTAACATCCTCATATTCTTTAGCGGCAATTTGTTGTCGCGCCTCACTAGCTTTTTCATATTTAATTTTTTCTGCTTCTTTGGAAACCTTTGGCAATTTTGCGCGCCTTCCTTCTTCTTTTGCCTCTGGTGTCATTGACCATTTCTGCGCACGCGGGTCAAATACATATTTGGGTTCTGGTTCAACATAGTTTGGATTTGCAGACCATTGTTGTTTTTGTGGGTTGAATATATATTTGCCCGATTTTGATAACAGCAAATCTTTTTTGTCTTTTGCTTTTGTAGTATCGGGTGGCTCAACAGGTTGTGCCTGTTGTGCTAATCGAGCGTAAATATTAGCCATTTGTGGGGTTGGGTCATATTGAGCATTTGGTTCAGGAAGACCAGCTTCGGAAGCGACGGTTTTTCTTTTACCAAAAGCAGACTTAACATCGCCCATTTCTTTGCTAACTTCTTTTGCGTATTCTTGATACGCTTTCAAATCTCCACCAGAAACTTTTTTGCGAAGCTCAATAAGTGTTTGTGGCAACGAAAATCCACCCTCAAGATTTTCTACTATCATCGTAGCAATTGGGTCAGCGTCTGGATTATTCTTAACACGAGAAATATTGGGCGCAACCGAAGCATATATATCTTCATCGCTTTGACTTGTGTCCGTCAAGGTTCCTGTCAGAAGTCCAAGATTGGGTGAAAGGAGACTGCTCAAGTCACCCGTATTGAGCTGAGAGCCAGGTTTGCCGGCAAGTTGGCTCATTTGCGCCAAGCGCAAATAAAATTCCTCAAGCGGGTCCACGTCTTATAGTCCTTTCGTTACCCTAAATCGCATACGCTTCCAAGCCAGGAGCAATACCGCCCGAAAGACCGCCAGTTTGCGTACCAGCCTCTTGTCGGGCTGCAATCTCTTGCAATATTTGTTCAATCGAGGATGGAGGAACTACGGGTTGTTTGCCGCCATCGCCCGATGTGCCACCAGACAAACTGCCACCAGCTTGAATAATTTGTTGAGCCAACTGATTAGCCAAGCTATTGCGGTCAGACTGAACACCAAACCTGGACTGGAACAACTGTTGCTGTAATGCGGCAAGCGCTTGCGCTTGCGCATTCTCTGCCTGCCCTTGATAACCAGCACGTTCTTGACCCAAACCAGTATTAAACAACAACTGTGCCATCTGAGACTCGGCACCACGAGAACCAGCACCCTGCTGAGCAACACCGCTAAGAACGTCAATAAGGTTTTGATAGTTTGCAGCCCCCTGTTGAGCCTGTAGTTGGTCTGCTTGAATCTGCCCCTGCACAGGCTGGTCGGACACACCATAAGCGCTTAGATAGCTTGTGAGAGCGTCTGGTGCGGTTCCAGCAGTTGCCTGCATGCCAGCATAAGGGTTGTTCTGATTTTGTGCAAGATATTGGTTGAGGGCATTAAAACCAGCCGTACCCAAGCCAGATGCCACATCGTATCCCTGGCCAATGTTTGTTTGCGCACGACCATATGCATCTCGAACGCCTGTTTCAGAAACCTTGCCTTGCTCATTAATCATATTAAGCAAGTCGTCAAAACCCTTACCATACTGACCGCTCGTGTAATAGTTTTCCATTCCACCCAAAATGCGAGCGCTTTGTGCACGGTCGTAACCCAATGCGGCAAGAGCGTCTTGACGGTCTTGCGCATCTTTTGCTTTTTTGTAGGCAAGTTCCGCATAGCCAAGCTTTGTTGCACCGCTGTCCCCGCCACCACTACCGGCACCATAGCCACCCAATGCTTGTGCTAATTTAAGCCAATAATCATTTTGGTTTGACGTACCAGAAACAGTTGGAAACAACTCGGGAGCAGATTCGGCAATTACTGCACGACTTCGTGTAATCTTGTTACTTGGAATTTGACTAGTAACAGTTCTGAAATCGTTTTCTACACCCGTGTATGGGTTGAAACCTTTACCTGCTGGGTCCCAACGGATAACACCAGATTCCTCAACTGTATTTTCCATATTAGACATTAAATCATCCCCATTCTGTTTGCATAAAGCTGACGTGCAGCATTGGCAATAGTTTGTGCTTTTTCCGACTCCATGTCGGCAAGTTGATTTTTAAACGCTTCAAGACGTTGCGCTTCACCAAGGTCGTACATTCGTTGTTCCTCTAACTGTCCTTGGTCGTAATCTTGCAAATTGCGGGCACGTTGCTTAGCAAGTGTCTGCAACCCGCGAGAAAAAATACCTGACTTAACATTTGGGCCAACAAGCCCACGTCGAGAGTATCCTGCTACAACTTTTGGTTGTGCTTCGTCATATTGACGTAACATATCTTGACGCCCACGAGTTCCTCGTTGGCGAGCAAGAAAATTAGCATAAGCATTCATGGCGCCAGTTGCGCCATATTGTTGCGTGTACCCGCGCCTGCGAGCTTCGTAGTCGGCTGGATTATATGCCATTACTTAATCCTTTGATAATCCCTGCGATTTGATTGAGCCATTTCAATTTGTATCTGTTCAATTTTTTCATTAATGCGACCAATCTCCTGCGACAACGAAGAAAAGATTTGTTGCAACGCAATAGCGTCGTCCGTCTTCAATGCGTTGACAATTGGACTGTTCCATGTTCTCATTATCCAAACACCTGCGAACCCAACACAACCTGGTCGCTATCGCCAGTTACGCTGCTGCCGCTAGAAGCGGCCGTAATGCGGCCCTTGGCGTCAACGGTAATATCCGCAGTTGTGTACGAACCGGCAGTTACGCCAGTTGCGGTTAGGTTATCGGAGTCAAGTGCATTGTTGTCAATGTTTGCACCAGTTGCCAAACCATCAACAAATGTTTTGATAGCGGTGAAGTTACTATTAACTTCACCAGCTTCAGCAACTGTTCCGTTGGTAAATGAATAAGGTACTGTAAGTGGCATTATCCTGTCATCTTTCGGTTGTTGTACTTAATTGCAATAGAGTCAAAACCCCAGTCAAGCGATAGTGGTCCAGTAAACAACAAACTTACCGAACGGCAAAAACCAAGATTTGAACCATTAATAATTTGAACACCTTCTGATTGCTTACCCCACAAACCCGTTCCCCAAAGGTCTGTACCCCAAATCATTCCTTCGCCCGCTGCACCAAGGGTTGCATCAAATTGTTTGCGCTCAGAACCAGATGATTCTTCGTAATCGTGAAACACTTTCACGTTTACAATTCTTTGAGTATCAACTTGCTTAAAAGCAATATCGGGGCGACGAAACATTTTCTTTTGAGCATAAGTTCTGCCGTCAATCCAACCTGTTCTGTAATAGGAAGTAAATCCAGCAGCTGTTCCTGCGATGTTGTCTTGTTCCTCGTCGTACAAATCAACCTTTAACACATACGGTTGTGTTGGGTGAATCATCAATCGTAAATTGTCATTGTTTGAATCGGTCCAGTTAATACCGCCAATAACGCCTTTGCTATCTGCTGTAGCAAACTGCATGTATGCACCACCACGACCAAGTGATGGGTCAAAAACAAAATTAACAGTTGGGGCTGTTGCCGACGATGTATCATCGTACGGCAAAGCCAACCAAACACGACGACCAACATAGGAAACGCTGTAGGGCTCCGTGCTCAATGCACTAAGTTCTTTGTCGTCCACAATTGGGCGCAGAGCATCAAAAACATCTTCAACCACAGAACCGTTGTAATAAAACAAACCTTCTGGGGTTGAATAAAAGAACACACCTTGTTCCGCTGCGGCAATGCTGTTGCGGCTAGAACAACCAAGAGTGTTTGTTAATTCCACAACATTAAAGTTGTCTGATTCTGTACCAACCAACAAATAGATTGCGTTTGTCTTGAAAATAACCAATTGACCCTGCACGACAGCCAAACCATTTACTCCGCTACCGCCACCTTTGACGTCAATGTAGTCGTCTTCCATCCAATCCTCGGGCAAACCTTCGTGCGACCAACGCACTCGGTCAGGATAATTTACGCCATCTTCCCTTGTATTGGCTACAAACATTTTGTTGGCATGCACAATGTTGTGCTCCGCTTTTGGCATGTATCCACCCACGGGACTTACATAAGCTTGCCATGTAGGACCAGATGCGGTTAAGGCTGTTGCGTATGTGTCTGTTGTGTTCCATTTGTATCCAGCCGTCGCTGTTGGTCCTGTGCTGATGTATAGTGTTGAACCCCAATTCGCAAACGACGCGCCATGCGCGTTCGTTGTAGCAATGTCATTACCCGATGAATAGGCAAGAGTAGAAAAGTTTCCACCAGTAGAACGATAAACCTTTGTGCTATTTGCCAACATGATTGTTGGCGTAGCGCCGTAGAAAGCATGAAGTTTGTCAGGTGCCCAAGTACCTGCAACAGCAGTTGTATTTAAGCGTTGCATTGCACCACGACTAAACACACCACCACGAGGGTCAATTTCAACATTAAGCATGTCTGGCGATTCGTTCTTAGCAAGCAAAAACTGGTCGGCTCGAAGATTCAAGCCGCCAGTAAAGTCGTCATAGCGCTCAAGAAGAATCTGCGCCATTATGTACCTAACGTTGCGCCAAGAGTCTGCAACCAACGACGCATGGTTGGATACTGCCTACCACCCGACATCAACAAAGGTCTTGCGCTAGGAGTCTTCATCAAGTCGCGGCGAGCCATGGCTACGCCTTCCTCAAACGACCTGAGATACATTGCTGAAAGCTCTGGGTCTTCTTGGCGTTGGTAGACGCGAGCCAACACAAAGTAGGCAAGCAGAATATGAAACCACTCGTCAAGGTCAATTGCCTCAGATGTGTTTGTCAACCAAGTGTAAACAGGGTTGCGATAAGCGCGAAGCGTTATCGCATAGACGGCATCAGGCTTTGGATACAGGTGCAGCTGTGCGTCCCATATTGCATAAAAGTATGGGCGAGAAGGAACGTCGGTATTACCCAACCAAATGTCTTCTGCGTTGTCGTAGGGAATCATCGTTAGACGACTACCTGCGCTAGATGTGTCTACAAGAGATATGACTTCTCGAATATCGCCAATTGTAGATATTGTGTATGGGCGCTGACTTGCAACCGTATTGAATGTGTACGTTTCTTGGTATTTTGGCCATCGGCGCTCAAGAGCGATAATGCGCTGAAATGCTTCCTTCACAGCATTGTCAATAATGGTGTTTGGCAAATCTACCGAATCAAGGTCGGAGATGTTTCGCACCATAGTGCGAACATCGGCAAGGCTCATTGTCATTGTGATTCACCCCTGCTTCGTAGATGCCCCAT
>Ga0222714_10001466_pt1 | contig 26579 bp, 17 predicted proteins | sample C33_3DmetaG_FD_165048 | JGI IMG/M metagenome (GOLD analysis project Ga0222714, IMG submission 165048) | Estuarine water microbial communities from San Francisco Bay, California, United States - C33_3D | ecosystem: Environmental > Aquatic > Marine > Unclassified | place: USA: California...
AACGGTTGTGTGGCTACTTTGACTCAGCGTGTTTACCAGTTTGATAAGCCAAAGGCCAACTGGAGCTTGATGAGCGGTACTTGCGATAACGATGAGTTTGAGTTTGCCAATAAGTCTAGCATAAGCAATGGCTTGGCTGGAAGCTTCTGGAACTTCGATGATAACGGTGCCGTTTCTACCGATGACAACCCCGTCTACAGGTTTGCTTCAGCCGGTTCTAAGAATGTGAAACTGGTCAGCATCAGCGAATTCGGTTGCAAAGATTCTATGACCAAAGCCATCGTAGTGAAAGAGTCACCCAAAGTGTCTTACACTGCTACGGCCGCTTGTTCTTTGACCCCAACTGAGTTTACCAATACGACCCCTGATATTTCAGGTACAGTAGCCAATTACTCTTGGAATTTCGGTGACGGTACAACTTCTACCGCAAAGTCACCTTCTAAGAACTGGAGCAATTTGGGTCCCAAAGTAATCACTTTGACTGTGACCTTGGACAACGGCTGTAGCCAGACCATTCAGAAAGATGTTGACGTGTTGACTCAGCCTAAGGCTAGCTTCTCTGCTTCTGATGTTTGTGCCGGTGATGCAGTCATCTTCGTAAACAATACGACTTGGCCTCAGGGCGAGATCAGCTACAGCTGGGACTTCGGTGACAACACCACCTCTAGTAGTTCTGATCCTAGCAAGAGCTACAACGTGATCCAAACCACTTCTTACAACGTTACCTTGTACGCTTACATCAAGGGCGGATGCGCCGACTCTATCACTCAGCGTGTAACGATCAACGAAGCTCCCCGCACTTGCGACTTCGTAGCTACAACTGATTACGCCTTTGGTTTCTACGGTGTATCTGTTGAGCCTGTAGACGGAAGCGGAAACACAGGTGGTCAGGATAACGTTGACTATACCTGGGTATTCGAAGGCGGTGGTAAATTGACCAGTGCAGACAAAAATGCAGCAGTTCAGCACAACTTCCAAGATGACGGTGCTTACACCATTACTATGCGTGCCAAGGTTCGCCAAACGGGTTGCGAGTGTACCGTGAGCAAAGAAATCGTCATGAACCGTGCGGCAGCTGAAGGTTTGGCCACAGTAGGTATGGGTGTATATCCCAACCCCACCGAAGGTCAGTTGAACATTGCCTTGAGCAAGGACTTCGGTTCTGAGGTTCAATTGATGATTCGAAATACCAACGGTCAGGTTGTATGGTCTCAGTCATACAGCAACAACGGTTTGTTGAATATCAACATGAGTGATATGCCTGCTGGAGTTTACTACTTGAGCGTTCAAAGCGAAAGCCACAGCGCTTCACAGAAAGTAACTTTGGTCGACTAAAGCTTCTCTAGACTATAGGTTTTCAGAGCCCCGGCCCTCAAGGCCGGGGTTTTTTTTAGCCCAATGTCAAAAATTATGAAAAACTTGCATAAAGTAATAGAAAATCATAATTTGTACCCAAACCATATAGTCTATGATGAAACACTACAATCAAATTATCAAAAACAAGTACCTCGCATTGGTTCTTGGTGGACTGTTTTTCATGGGTTCTTCAGCCTCGCTGAAAGCAGCCATGAGCGGCAGTTACACCATTGGGTCAGGAGGTAACTATTCAACCCTGGCAGCCTTTGCTTCGGCCTTGTCTTCAGGTGGCGTGAATGGCGCTGTCACAGCCAAGTTGATCAGCGACGTTAGTTCGTCTTCAACGACGACCTTTAATTCCATTAGTGGAGCAAGTTCGACCAATACCATCACCATCGATGGAAATGGTTATTCTTATTCCTATTCGGGATCGACTGATGCCATTTTGTTCAACGGAGCTGATTATGTCACCTTCAACGGGGTGAAGATCTTGCACACTTCTACTTCTACGGGTACGAACATAGTGCGCTTCAACAATCAGAGCGAATACAACCGCATCATCAATTGCGTGTTGGAGTACACTCAACGCAGCAGTGCTTCCTCCAGTGGAACCTACGTGGCTTTTGCCCCCTCAACAACGGGCTACACGAGCTCTACCTATTCGTGGACGGGTCGTTTCAACCGCATTGAGAACAACACCATGAAGTCTTCGGGTTCTTATGGACCCGGTCGCGCGTTCTCAATCACCAACAACCGCAGCTATTATTCCAGCAGCACAAATGGTCAAAACGTCATCAAGAACAACAAGATTGAGAAGTGGTACCAATACGGAGCCTATGTGTATTATGCTGCTGGTGACTCCATTATCAACAATGATTTCAGCGGCCAAAGTGCGCGTACAACCCGATACGCTATTTACGGATACTACTCCTACTATGTATCGGCACACAACAACGATTTTAGCAATTTGAATTCCAATTCCTTTTATGGCTTGATGCCTTATTACTACTGCTATTATTGGGATTTGAAGAGCAACAAACTGGATAATATTGATGCGAGTGGTTCATTCTACGGGGTATATGCTTATTACTATCCGCGTTATTTGACCATGACCGACAACAGTTTCTCGAACAATTCGGCATCCAGTACCTTCTATGGTCTCTACAATTACTACTATTTGGAGGGTGCCAATATCAACAACAACCATTGGGACAACAACAAGTCTGGCGGAACCTTCTATGGGTTATATGCCTATTACTATGCCAATGACTCCAAGGTTGATAAAAATACGTGGAACGGCAATACGTCAAGCAGTTCTTTTTATGGCATTTACATGTATTACTATGCCAGACGCACGAGTACTAGCTCCAATGAAATCAACAACAACAAGTCTAGTGGGATTTTCTATGGCATAGCCCGCTACTATTACCATGATAATTACGTTTCAGATAATAATATCATTTGTTACAATGAGTCTTCGGGAAATTCTTTCTACGGAATATTGCATTATTATGGCTACAACACGGTATCAGTAAGTGGCAATCGAATCAGCGGTAACAAGTGTAGTTCTGCTTTGAGAGGCATTAATGCCTATTCTTATCCTTCAAGTGGTTACACCATCGAAGTCGATGACAATCTCATTGACTCGAACGAATCTACTAATAGCTTCGCTGTAGGTATGTACATTTTCTACGGGAATCACAAAATTCGCCGCAATCGCGTGAGTCACCTTCGCGGTGGCAACTCAGATGCCGCCGGCATTTTCTCCTACTATGCTTATGGATTGGAGAATCAGTCTAACTTGGTTCACCACGTGACTTCTTACCGCTATGATGTGTACGGTATGTATTTGTATTCCAGCTACAGCACCAATGAACGTTGGGACATTCGCCAGAATACCATCTACAATGAAATGGACAACTACTCCTCCGGCGGATACTACAACTGGCCCATTTATAACACGTACTCATACAGCAACAATCAGTACTGGGTGGGTAACCTGTTGTACGCCGAGGGTGGGGATCAAATTGAATTCCACGTTCACGCAAACAATAACGGCCAAGTAAAAGAGTACAGCAACAATAGCTACTGGTACAAGCCTGATGCGAACACCACTTCTTATGGTTGGAGAAATACCCAAGGTACCTACACCTCATGGGCTACCTACGAAGCTTCTGGTCATGAGAAAAATGCCCAGTTTGTCGATCCCAAATTCGCCGATCCTGCAGCCGGAGATTTCTCCTCGGGTCAGTTCAAGAACCAAAACGGCGTAGCTTCTGTGAACTGGAATGACAAAGACGTCTTGAATAAAACCCGTAACCCCATTAAAAGTGACCATGGCGCCATTGAAGGTTACATGGACATCGCGATGGATGATATTTCCTTCTTCCCCAGCTTGGGAGATACGGTTTGTTCAGGCTCAGAGTTTGAGGTTGTCATTCGTATGAAAAACAACTTCAGTGACACGGCTTACGACATTCCTATTGTTTTCAATGTAAATGGAAAGGAAACCATCGCGGAAGCCAATGTGTACATTCCGGCTAACGATACAGCTTCTGCCATTTTGGGAGCGACGTTGAAACTCAACGAATGGGGCAACAACGACATTCTGGTCCATTTGTTGGGGGATGACAATTCGGCCAATGACTCATTCACGAAGAGTGTATTCGTGAAGCCTGCTCCTGGAGGCAGTGAAATTGCCAGTGTAGCTGCTGGAACACAGGCCAAATACCAGAAGGGTCGTCCTTTTGATGTAACCATCATCAACAACCCCATCATCTTTGATTTGACGGCCCCTCGTGGCATGAGCAACGCTACCTATGGAACCGATTGGACCGCCTCTAGTTATGCACAAGATGACATGGGCAATGATTTGACAGGCACAACCTCACTTGTTGCTCCTTCAGGCACCGACGATTTGCAACTTTCATTCGTGACTTCAGATGCTGATTTGGAAGAAACCACGATTACTTGGTTTGTGAAAATCTCCGATTTGAATAATGGTTGCGATACCATCATCAAGCGCGATGTGTTGATTTATCCTTCTATCACTCCTGATTTTGTGTTCCCCGCCAAGATTTGTGACGGTGAAGCAGTATTGTTCGAAAACATGAGCTCGGTAAAGAGCGGTGGAATGGAATTCTTCTGGAACTTCGGCACCGGTACAGCTGCCGACACTTCAAACGCTCCTGAGCCTGTATTCCAATTCCCTGCATCGGGAACCTACGATGTCATCTTGACGGCCAAAACTTTGCCCTATGGTTTCGTATTCCACGATACTCAGTCTGTTGAAGTGAATGCCATTCCTACGGTTGCCTTTGATAAAAAGAATGCTTGTGAAGGCGAGAACTTGGAGTTTACCAACAAGACTACTCCAACAACTGCCACTTGGAAGTGGGCCTTTGGTGACGGTGCTACAAGCACGGCTAACAACCCTACCCACAAGTATGCGAAGGCAGGTACTTACAATGTAACCTTAACGGCCGATTTGAATGGTTGTGTGGCTAGTTTGACCCAACGCGTGTATCAGTTCGATCGTCCCAAAGCCGATTGGTCTTTGATTGACGGAATTTGTGACAACGAAGCCTTTGCTTTTGCTAATAAGTCTAGCATCAATAGTGGCATGGTCGGTAGCTATTGGGATTTTGATGATAACGGTTCTGTTTCAACAGAAATTGATGCCGAACACCAATTCTCAACGGCCGGCAAGAAGATGGTGAAGTTGGTTGCTACTAGCGAATTTGGTTGCAAAGATTCTATGGTCAAGGAAATCGAGGTGCGTGAATCACCCAAGGTGAGTTTCACCAATACGGCTGCTTGTTCATTGACTCCCACAGAATTCACCAATACCACCGCCGATATTGCCGGAACGGTAGCGAACTATGCATGGGACTTCGGTGACGGTACTACCTCTACCGCTAAATCACCCACCAAGAACTGGTCTTCTTTGGGTCCCAAGATTGTGACCTTGACCGTTACCTTGGACAATGGATGTTCTCAGACCATGACCAAAGATATGAGCGTGTTAACTCAGCCCAAGGCCAACTTTACCGCTGGTGATGTTTGTGCCGGTGAGGCAGTAGTATTCGTGAACAATACCACTTGGCCTCAGGGTGAGATCAGCTACAACTGGGACTTTGGTGACAACACCAATGCTTCAGCTAGTGATCCTTCTAAGACCTACAATGTGATACAAACCACTTCTTACAACGTAACCTTGTATGCGTACATCAAGGGTGGTTGTGCCGATTCATTGACTCAGCGCGTAACGATCAACGAAGCTCCTCGTACCTGCGATTTCACGGCCTCTACCGATTATGAATTCGGATTCTTCGGCGTCAACGTTGAGCCCATCGATGGCAGCGGCAACGCTGGCGGTCAGGACAATGTTGATTACACCTGGATCTTTGAAGGCGGTGGAAAGTTGTACAGCGCTGATAAGAATGCGGCTGTGCAGCACAACTTTGTCGATGATGGAACTTACACCATTACCATGCGTGCGAAAGTTCGCCAGACCGGTTGTGAGTGTACCAAGAGCAAAGAGTTTGTTATGAACCGCTCTGCAGTTGAAGGATTGGCCAAAGTTGGAATGGGTGTATTCCCGAATCCTTCTAATGGGCAATTCCAGGTGGCTTTGACTCCAACTTTTGGAAATGAAGTAAGTCTTGAGTTGACTACTTTGAGCGGACAACGCGTTTGGAACTCTACTGCTGTAAACAACGGCTTGGTAGACGTTCAAGTGAACGGTTTGACTCCTGGTGTTTACTTGATTCGTGTTTCTTCCGAGACTCAGTCAGCTACTCAGAAAATTACCATTCAGAACTAGTTTTCATCATAAGTTTTATGAAAAAGCCCGGGCATGTGCCCGGGCTTTTTTTATGAAAAAAGGGGATGTTTAAAGATGGAACCTGATTCAGATTCTCTTTACGGTTATATTCTTATTGGATTTGCTTTCTGAGCCAATCTTGTTTGAGCCTGGTAGCTACCTTATAGCGCTCTTCATGGCTGTCTTCGTACAAGGTGTTGAGCAGGTTATACACCCGGTCAAGACCCCATACAGAGAGCCATTCGAATGGGCCCTTGGGGTAATTGGTGCCCAATTTCATGGCGGTATCAATAGCTTCGGGTTTAGCTGTGCCTTCTTGAACGGTATAATAGGCCTCATTGATGATCATAGAAATGATTCGAGGTGTTATTAATCCAACGCGGGAATCGCAGTAACGAACCGAAGAGAACCCGCAGGCTTCCAGATCTTCAGATTCCAATTTGACAGAAAAGGGATTGCTCGCTTCCAGTTCGGGCCGTTCTAAGCAAATGGGCCAAGCATTGATTCCAATCATTCGCTGACACGAATAGGCCATCTGGCAAGAGGCAAAAGCTTGTTCAAGGGTGCATGAAACGGCATTCAATAGAAACAGGGTTGATGCATTGCTGGCGTATTCCTGAAGTCGCTCTGGGTGTTGGTCGAAATCCAAATCAATCAGAACGTGGCAATCGCGATGCTCCTTCGTATCTTGCAAACATGCAAATGAAGATGGGGCGTCTTGTCTTGACTGCCATTCTCTTACTGCTTTCTCTGAGCCTGTTATTCCGATTTTCATGGGGATGGGGAAATGATCAAAAATCTACCAAATTTACAGCAAATAGCATGAACGAAGTCATTTTTAGCGCGAAAGCACCGGCTCCCATTGGGCCTTATAGCCAGGGTCGTCGCATTGGAAACACCTGGTATTTTTCAGGACAAATTGCCTTAGATGCCGAATCAGGGCAGATGATTGGGCTCGATAGTGTGGAACTACAGACTGAACAAGTCATGAAGAACATTGGGCTGCTATTGGAACACTGCGGGTTGACGTGGAACGAGGTGGTGAAAACGAGCATTTTTCTCAAGGACATGAATGACTTTCCCAAGGTCAATGCCGTGTACGCGAGTGCTTTCCCCGAGGGTAGCGATTATCCGGCGAGAGAAACCGTAGAAGTGGCCCGTTTGCCCAAAGATGCCCTCGTGGAGATTTCCATCATCGCCGCGAAATAAAGTACCTTTGAATCAGATATGAACGCAAACGATAAACCCCAAGGTCCGTCATTGGATATCGAGTTAAACGAAGAGATTGCTGAGGGCACCTATTCCAATTTTGCCATCATCACGCACAGCCAAAGCGAATTTGTGTTGGATTTCATTCGCATGATGCCTGGTGTGCCGAAGGGCAAGGTAAAAAGTCGCATCGTCTTAGCTCCTCAACATGCCAAACGCTTGCTCATGGCTTTGGGAGAAAACGTGCACAAATACGAAGAACATTTCGGTGATATCAACATCGACGAGATGGCTCCTATGCCTAATACGGTGCCATTTTCGTTCGGAGGTCAAACGGGACAAGCATAAACCATGAAATCAGCCAAAGAATTGATGGAAGAAGGGCAACAGGCCCTGAAGCAACGCACTTATTATACCGCCTTCCCTGAATCACCGAAGGCCTACACCGAGGGGAGCACAGAAGAATCGCAAGATTCATTTGCTCGTCTTTTGAACCAAGATTTTTCTGAGCTTAAATCAGAGGGCGCTCAGGCTTGGGTAGGCACCGAAGTGTCTCCCTACTTGATGACGGGCCTAGGCATTCGCTACCCCCAATTTTCGACTGAAACGCTCATCTCTCGCGCTGAGAGTGCCCAAATGGGCTGGCGCTCAAGCAGCTCTGATCAGCGTGCCGAAGTATTGACTGATTGCCTGTATCGCATACAGATGCGTTTCTTTGATTTGGCTGTATCGACCATGCACACTACGGGTCAAGGATACATGATGAGTTTCCAGGCCAGCGGTCCTCATGCGAATGATCGAGCCATGGAAGCCATGACCATGGCGTATCAAGAATTGACTCGATTTGATTCTGAGGTGCAATTCGTGAAGCCCATGGGCAAATTCGATTTGACCCTGCGCAAGACCTATAAGCCCATTCCCCGTGGTTTGGGTTTGGTCATTGGGTGCAGCACCTTCCCAACATGGAATACCGTTCCAGGTTTGTTTGCCAATTTGATGTGCGGCAATGCTAGCATCGTAAAACCTCACCCCAAGAGCATTTTGCCCATTGCCCAGGTTGTTGGCGAAATGCAGAAGGCTTTTGAGGCTGCAGGTTTTGATCCTTATACCGTTCAATTGGCGGTTGATACCCTGGAGCAACCGGTGACCAAATCATTGGCCGAACACCCTTCGATCAAATTGATCGATTACACGGGTGGCTCTCACTTTGGCGAGTATATCGAGTCACTGCCCGGTAAAACCGTCTTTACGGAAAAAGCAGGCGTGAATGGGGTGATCCTTGAATCAGTGAATCAACCTGCCGCGGTATTTGGCAATATTTCTTTTGCTGCTAGCTTGTACAGCGGTCAAATGTGTACCGCACCTCAGAACATTTTTGTACCTCAGGCTGGTATTCAAACGGCTGAAGGTTCATTGACCTTTGATCAGGTGGTTTCAGGCATAGCAGAAGCCATCTCAGGCTTGGCCAACAATCCCAAAATGGGACCCTTTACTTTGGGGGCCATCCAAAACGAAGCGACGGCCAAGCGCATTCAAAGCTTGTCAGGAGCAGTTTTGGCCGCTTCTTCTGTCGACAACCCCGAATTTGCTGATGCCCGTACATTGAGTCCTGCTGTTGTGGCTGTAGATGCTGCCGATACGGCAACTTGGAAGCAGGAGTGTTTTGGACCCGCTTTGTTTGTGATTCGCTGCAAGGATAGGGAAGAGGCATTGGCTCTTGCGGCACAATCAGCCGCAGAGTTGGGCGCCATTACGAGTCAGTGCTATTCGACCGATGAATCTTTCTGCGAGCAGGTCGCTGATGCCATGAATGCTGCGTTTGCCCCTGTAAGTTTCAATTTTACCGGAGCGGCCTTTGTCAATCAACATGCGGCTTTCTCTGATTTTCACGTCACCGGCGGCAACCCCAGTGGAAATGCCACTTTTGCCGATGCGAATTACGTCAACCGACGATTTGTGTGGGTAGGCAATCGATACGCCTAACAAAAAAAGCCCGGGCATTTGCCCGGGCTTTTTTACTTAGATAGGTTTGGACTGCTTATTTAGCAGCGGTCAATGAGAATGAAATCTCTACATTCTCGCCAACGATACCGTTTTGTACGCTGGCTTTGAGCTTTTCGCTCAAGCTCATTTTCTCTTTGTCGTAGTTGATGCCCCAATCCAAACGGTTGATGGTCGCTACGCCAGAGGCTTGAATGCCAGAATCAGAAACCTCGATATGAGCAGGGAAACTGATGCTGCGGGTTTCGCCGCGCAAGGTCAAGTTACCGGTCAAGGTGTGGCTGTTTCCAGCTTCATCCGCTACTTCCAAGGCTTCAACTGAAGCAATTTCAAATACAGCAGTTGGGTGTTCGGCTACGAACAAGAAAGAGGTGTCTTTCAAGTGGCCGACCAATTTGCCTTTCAATTCTTCGGTCATCCAAGAAGCCGTGTCGGTGCAAACAATGTTGTTCAAATCTAATGTGATAGATCCACCAACCAAGGCACCTTCGTTAACAGTCAAACTGCCTTCGGCAATTCCGAAAGTTCCAGAGTGTGAACCCATGCCCACAACTTTGGTTCCGGTCCAACCTATAACAGATTGGTCAACAGAAATAGAATAGGCATTTCCAGAATCGCTAGAAATGTCGGTGGCTTCGCCAGACTGAGCGTCTGATCCGCAGGAGGCCAAGCTGATGGCAGCGGCCGCAAATAAATACAATGATTTTTTCATAAGAATGTTTTCAAAATTAAGGGAGGTCAAAACGGGGGAGTATTGATCTATGATAAGATTATTTGGCTCGGGGATTCCAAATGATTTCCTGTGCTCCGTTTTGGTTGTCCAAGTGACGGGCTAAGGTGAAGAGGTAGTCGCTCAATCGGTTCAAGTATTGGACGACGAAGGGTTCAACCGTATCAACCTGAGACAAATGCACCACCAAGCGCTCGGCGCGTCGACAAACGGTGCGAGCGACATGAGCAAAGGCTCCCGCTTGAGAGCCGCCGGGCAAAACAAAGTTTTTCAACTCAGGCAGAGGGCTGGTCAATCGGTCGATTTCGTGCTCCAATGCCTCAATGTCTTCCACGTGAAAGGGAGGCAAAAATGTGTTGGCACCAGGCTCACAAGCCAAGGTGCTACCCAGGGTGAACAGGTTGTTCTGAACTTGGGCTAGGAGTTTCTCCTCTTCGCTGCCTTGTATGAAGGAACGAATGACACCCAAATGGCTGTTCAATTCGTCAATGGTGCCATAGCCCTCCACTCTTAAGTGGTGTTTGGGCACTCGGCCTCCTCCTAGCAAACTCGTGCTGCCATCGTCGCCAGCCCGTGTATATATCTTGAAACTCATGTGATAGCCTTACAATTGAAAATGGAAATGGTTTGGCTGTGTAGCGTTTTTATGCAATGTGTTCAGCAGCCAGAACTTTGAATATTCGTCGGGGTGAAGCGCCCTTGTAGGTGATTTCATATACGGCCTCAACCAAGGGCATGTGGAATTGCATGGATTCGGCCAAGAGGTGAACGAGCTCGGTGGCGTAATAGCCTTCTGCGACCATGCTCATTTCTGATTGGGCTTGCCGAACGTTCAATCCTTTGCCGAGCAAATTTCCAAATCGTCTATTGCGGCTGTATTCCGAATAAGCGGTCACCAAGAGATCGCCCAAGTAGGCGGGCTCTTTGATGTCTCTGTCTTCCAGGTGTACTTGGTTCAGGAAGGTTTTCATCTCCCGAATGGCGGCACTGACAAATACGGCTTGAAAGTTGTCGCCATAGCCCAAGCCGTGCGCAATGCCGGCCCCTATGGCATAGATGTTTTTCAAAACCGCGGCGTATTCTGCTCCCAAGAGGTCTTGCGATTCCTTGACGTTGATGTAGCGGCAGCGCAGCTGATTGGAGAACCAGGCACAGAATTCTGAATTCAAGCTACTAACGGTTAAGTAACTCAATTTCTCTAAGGCCACTTCTTCGGCGTGACAGGGCCCGCTGATCAATCCAATGTGGGATTCGGGAACCCCGTGTTTTTGTTGTAGGTAGTCGGCGAGCACCAAGCGGGAATGCGGTTCGATGCCTTTGATGGCAGAGACGTAGTACTTCTCTTTCGGTAAGTTTAGTGCCTTCAAGGTATCGTGCAAAAACGCCGATGGGATGGCGAGAATCAGTGTTTGGCAGGCATCGACGACAGCCGCCAAATCGCTGGAGGGCTGCACCCGGTCAGGATGTATTTCCACATCTGAGAGGTACTTGGGGTTGTGGTGAAATTCAAGAATGTGTTCAACGGCCGATTCGTCTCTCATGAACCAACGAATGGGCTGAGTCGACGTTTCGGTCAGCATCTTGACGATGGCTGTTGCCCAACTGCCATTTCCTATGACACCAATATTCCCTTCAAATGCCTGCATGCTTCAAGAACCCAATAGTTGAGGGCCGTGCTCTTTGGTATTGACTTTTTGAATAATATCGGCCATGATTCCGTTCTCGTCAATGACGAAGGTCGTTCGGGCGATTCCCATGTACTGGCGTCCGTACATGCTCTTTTCGACCCAAACTCCATAGGCTTCTGCTACGGCATGATCAGTATCGGCCAGCAAATCGAAAGGAAGCTCGTACTTGGCGATGAACTTCTGGTGCTTGGCCTCGTTGTCAGGGCTGACGCCCAAAATGGCGTAGCCTTGAGCCAAGAATGTTTGGTAGTGATCGCGCAAGCTGCAAGCTTCGGCGGTGCAGCCTGGAGTGTCGTCTTTGGGGTAGAAGTACAAAACCAATTTTTTGCCTTTGAAGTCGCCCAATGTGAGGGCCTTCCCGTTTTGATTGTTGGCCGAAAAGTCAGGGGCGGCCTGGCCAATTTGAATGCTCATGATTATAGGTTTTCCAATACAAATGCCGTCAGGCGGTTGAACAAATGTTTTTGTGCAGCTGGGTCTGAAATGCCGTGGTTGCGGTTGGGGTAGTATTCGCTGTCGAAGTCGATTCCTCCAGTAATCAAGGCATTGACCATTTCTGCACTGTTCTGAAAATGCACGTTATCGTCAGCGGTTCCATGGACGATCAAATACTTTCCAGTGATTTGGTGGGCAAAATTCAAGGGTGAGTTTTGCTCGTATCCGTCAGGGTTGTCTGCTGGCCGGCGCAAATAGCGCTCCGTGTAAATGTTATCGTAGTACTTCCAATGGGTGACGGGTGCCACCGCAATCGCCATGGAAAAGGTCTCAGGGCTCTTGCTCAGGCAAAGGCTGGAAAGGTAGCCGCCGAAAGACCATCCCCAGATGCCAATGCGCTCAGGGTTGACATAGGGTTGGGTTCTCCACCATTCGGCCACGGCCGTTTGGTCCTTGCATTCCAATTCGCCCAATTTCAAGTAGGTCGATTTTTTAAAGGCTGAGCCTCTGCGACCGGTGCCTCGATTGTCCGTACTGCTCACGATATATCCTTGCTTGGCCAAATATTGGTGCCACAAGAAGTTGCGGCTACCATAGGCGTTTTTCACGGTGTTGGCTCCGGGCCCGCCATAGCAAAACATCAATACTGGGTATTTTTGGGTGCTGTCAAACTCCGGCGGATAAATCGTGTACCGGTTCAATGGGGTGCCATCGGCTCCCGGTACTTGGTCAAACTTCACGGAACCCAAACCCCAATCTTGAACGGCGGCCGTCCATTTTGCATTCCCTTCCAAGTCGCGGTGAAAGCTTCCATCTGTGCTATTGAGGCTCCAGGCATAAATGGGGTTCTCGCTCAGATTGCTGAATCCATCGTAGTAATAATGACCTTTGGGGCCGACTATGCAATAATGTGAGCCCGTACCAGCGAAGCTGTTGCCTTCTTGTTGAGCCCGCAAGGTCTCGTTGTCGGGCATGTTTGCGTAATTGAAACAGGTCACCAGGCGAGTTTTTCCGGGTAGGTACTGGCCTTTCTTGACGCCTAGGTTGACTGCCATCAGGTCGTCTTCCAATGCATTGTCAGCTACCGTATAAAAAAGCTCACGTTGTTCTTCATTCCATTCCTTTACAGCTAGAACCTCTGACATGCCGAATGTCAAGGCTGATTCTTTGCCGCTGAGGTAGTTCAACAAATACAGCTGGTTGTATCCACTCTTTTCTGAGGCGTAAATCAATTGATGGCTGGGCTCTCCGTTCAAATGGGGAAGGAAGAATAAGTTGTCTTGAATGTCGACATAGGCTTCGTCTTGTTCTTCCAATAGCAACGTGACTTTAGTGGTTTGTTTGGGGTTGATGCCCAATAATTCCCAATGGTTTTGCCAGCGGTTCAAGCGCTGTACGGTCAACAAGTCATCTGAAAGACTCCATTGAATGCGGGGCAGATATTGGTCATTTTGATGCCCCAATTCAGGGAATGCAATTTCTCCATTTTGGACATTGTAGATGCCCACTTTCACCTCGGCATTGTCTTCTCCGGCCTTGGGATATTTCCACACTTCGCGGTCGGGATAGACCTCTTTGTTGTATTCATCCATGCCAAATTGCTGGACATCTGACTCGTCAAAGCGGTAAAAAGCAATGTACTGGCCGCTAGGACTCCAAGCAAACCCTTGGCTCATGGAAAATTCTTCTTCGTACACCCAATCAACGGCTCCATTGATGATGTAGTTTGTTTCCCCGTCTTGGGTGACAAGGGTTTCGCTTTTTGACTCCAAATCAAAGACGCACAGGTTGTTGTCTTTGACATAAGCCAACTGCGTGCCCTGAGGGTTGAGTGTGGGGTAACGCAAGCGGGAGGGTATTGGGGTGAGGGTTTTTTTCTGAAGGTCAATGACGTAACACATGACCGAACGGCTGTGTCGGTAAATGGCCTCTGAGGCATAGCTCACCACCAAGAATCGACCGTCTGCGGTCAAATCAAAAGAACCCATGGGGAGTTTCTCGTTCCAATGGCTCGCTTGGCTAGCGAATTCGGAACTTTCGAAAAGCAAGCCTGTGCTGTCCCCGCTTCGAATGTCTGAAAGCGAAAGGCTCCATTGATCATCGCGTTTGTGCGTGTTGATGAAGGATCTCCCGTCAGGACTAAAGCGCTGAATGCGGGGCATTTCAGGTCTAAATGCCGCTGAAAAAATATCGCTGGCCGATTGCGACCAAGCTGATCCTAATATAAAGGAGCTACTTAGAGCCAATAGGATGGTCTTTCTCATGCTTTGCGTTGCAGTTTGATTTCTTGAATGGGTTTGATGACAACCGGTACCAATTCGTGGGTGACCGATGATCCGTCCAAGCCGAACCATTTCTCGGGACGACCCGCAAACATTTTGGTTATGCTGTACAAACGCATGACCAAACTGTCGAGCAGAGGCATTTCGTTCTCTTGGCTCATCTCTTCTTCGATCAGAACAAATCGGAAGTCCCCGATGTAGCCCTTTTCATGGAAAGCGTGGTAGTGCGGGTCCAAATCCACTTCACCGGAACTCACCAGTTCTTCAATCACTTGTTTGAGGTACAAATTGATCTTTTGCTGGATGCGGAATCCCAAGCGGAATTGGACTTTGATGATGTCGTTCTTTTCGATGATGTTCACACGGTATTCTTTGGTGTAGGGCTCGTCTGAAACTTCGACATGCACGAACCAATAGAAATCGGCTCTCTTGGGTCTTTTGTGTAAGATGGAATACAACAGGGTCGATTCCACTTCCTCATCGCCCTTGACTTTTGACAGGTAAACCAAATGCGTGGCAAACTTGGGTAGAGTGGTGTCACGGCTCAAACCTTTGAGCTTGGGCCTCAAATCCCGAAGGTTCTCCGTTTTTACCGTTGCGCCTTTGATCTTGCCACCTCTTAAGGTGATGTACATGATGCCTATATAGAACGTACCAATGATAAAGGTGAAGTAACCGCCTTGCGAGAATTTGCTCAAGTTGGCAATCAAGAAGGCTGTTTCAATCGACAAGAACACGAACATCATAGGGACCAGAAGGAAGAAGTTCCACTCGCGAATGCGCAAGAAATAGAACAACAATATACTGGTCATCATCATGTCGATGGTAATGGCCAACCCATAAGCTGCCTCCATGGCCGAGCTCTCTTGGAAAATCAAAACCACAGCCAAACAACCTACCAGCATTACGGTATTGATGATGGGAATGTAAATCTGCCCTTTTACGTCAGAAGGGAACTTGACGGTGAAACGAGGCATCATGTGCAAGCGAATGGCTTCCGAAACGAGGGTGAATGAACCCGATATCAAGGCTTGCGAAGCAATGATGGCAGCGGCCGCAGCAATGGCAATTCCAACAGGCAAAAACCACTCAGGCATGAGTTCGAAAAAAGGACGTTGTTCGCCCAGGGTTTGGCCTTCACGAGCCAAAAGCCAAGCGCCTTGACCAAAGTAATTCAATAGCAATGCGGTCTTGACAAAGATCCAAGATATGCGAATGTTCTTTTTGCCACAATGGCCCAAATCGCTGTACAATGCTTCGGCTCCTGTGGTACACAGGAATACGGCACCCAATACCAAGAATGCATCTTTGCTGCTGCTGACCAATTGATAGGCATATATGGGGTTAATGGCCCTCAAAACGCCAGGGTTCTCAATTAAGGCGGCAAACCCTAATACGGCCAATGTCCCGAACCAAACGGTCATGATGGGGCCAAAGAACTTGCCAACGGCCGAAGTTCCAGCTCTTTGCATCATGAAAAGAGCTGTTAAAATGCCCATGACAATAGGCACAGTGGGAATGTCAGGGTTCAAGATTCTCAGACCCTCGATGGCAGAAGAAACCGACAGGGGTGGGGTGATAATGCCATCAGCGAGAAGCATGGCTCCACCAATCATGGTACCCACCACCAAATAGGGAAACCTTCGGCGCAACAAACTAAATAGAGCAAAAATTCCTCCTTCTCCTTTGTTGTCAGCGCGAAGCGTAAGAATGATGTATTTGACAGTGGTTTGCAATGTCAACGTCCAGAAGACGGCTGATAATCCGCCGAGTACCAAAAGTTCAGAGATTTGCGATTGCCCAATGATGGCGGTCATTACATAAAGTGGCGATGTGCCAATGTCTCCGTAAATGATGCCCAAAGTGATCAGCAGGCCAGCCCCGCTCAATTTGTCAATACGATGATGTCCCATTGTTATGACTGGCGAAGTTAGGTTTTTTTTACCCCTCGCGCCTCATGTGTACAGGCTGTGAATAATTGCCATTGATGTGAATCTCATTGGGGATATTTCGTTCCATTTTTCATGGATTTTGCCCTGGCTTGCCCCCATCTTTGTAGCGTTGTTCTAAATCAATCAATTAATCAATCATGAACTCCAAAACATCATCAAAATCTGCTGCTAAAAAGAAAAGCGGCCACGAACACGGCATCTCATCCTATTACGGAGAATGGGTATTTGGACCCGATGCACAATCCCAGTATTTGAGCGAAAAGGCGCAAGCCGCCATTGCAAAAGCAGCCAGTCATGGTGAAGCGGTTAGCCGCGACATGGCCGGTGAAATTGCCGAAGGCATGAAAAACTGGTCCCTGGATCTAGGCGCTACGCATTACACTCACTGGTTTCAACCCTTGCGCGGAACGACCGCTGAAAAACACGATAGCTTTTTCGAGCCCAGTGGTGTCGATCAAGGAGTAGAAGAATTTTCTGGCAAAGCACTGGTGCAACAAGAACCAGACGCATCTAGTTTCCCCAACGGCGGTATTCGCAACACTTTTGAAGCGCGTGGTTACACGGCTTGGGATCCCTCATCGCCAGCTTTTGTTCTGTTGAAGGGCGGCACCAAGACTTTGTGCATTCCCACCATTTTTGTTTCCTACACGGGTGAAGCGCTTGACTACAAAGCTCCTTTGTTGAAGACTTTGTCTTTTGTGCGATCTGCGGCTACTGACGTTTGCCGATACTTTGACGAGAATGTCAGCGATGTCAGTGTCAGCCTTGGGGTTGAACAGGAGTATTTCTTGGTCAAAGAGGAGCTGTACAAGCTTCGTCCAGACTTGCAATTGGCGGGTAGAACCTTGGTGGGCCATTTGGCGGCCAAAGGCCAGCAATTGGAAGATCACTATTTCGGTTCCATTCCCGAAAAGGTGCAGGCTTTCATGCACGACTTTGAATACCGCGCACACAAATTGGGCATCCCCTTGCGCACCCGCCACAACGAGGTAGCGCCTGCGCAGTTCGAATGTGCCCCTCAATACGAAGACCTAAATTTGGCGGTCGATCACAATGCCTTGTTGATGGATGTCATGGAAAGTACGGCTCACAAGCACGGATTCCGCGTGTTGTTGCACGAAAAGCCCTACGCGGGGATCAATGGCTCTGGCAAGCACAACAACTGGTCTTTGATCACCAATACGGGAGTGAACCTGTTGTCACCTGGCTCTAGTCCTTCTGGGAATCTTCAGTTTTTAACCTTCTTCATCAATACGATCAAAGCGGTTCACGATCATGCTGATTTGATGCGTGCCTCTATTGCTACGGCTGGCAACGATCATCGTTTGGGAGCCAATGAAGCGCCTCCGGCCATCATGTCTGTCTTTGTTGGTCAAGCGTTGGAAGAAGTGTTGAATGATTTCGAATCGGCCAAGGCGTCCAAGACGGGTTCGGTTTCGGGATCCATTCAGGTGCCCAGCATCCCCGAAATTTTGCTCGACAACACCGACCGCAACCGTACTTCTCCGTTCGCCTTCACGGGCAACAAGTTTGAATTCCGTGCTGTAGGTAGTTCCGATAACTGCGCTAGCCCCATGGTAGTATTGAACACCATTGTTGGCAACCAGCTGAATCAGTTCAAAAAACGGGTTGACGCCTTGATCAGTCAGGGTGCAGCGAAAGAAGAAGCCATCAAAGCCATTTTGCGCGAAGATTTGATCTCTTCTCGCCGCATTTTGTTCGGCGGTAATGGATATAGCCAGGAATGGGTTGAGGAAGCGGCTCGCCGCGGATTGAACAACATTCGCCATTCGGCTGAAGCCTTGGCGGCCTACATGCACCCCAGTTCTGTAGAATTGTTTATAGAGAATGGCATTTTCTCCGAGCGTGAGTTGGAAGCTAGAACGGAAATTCGCTACGAAACCTTCAATCTTCGTTTGCAGATCGAAGGCCGTGTGTTGAATGAGTTGGTTCAAAACTTCGTCATTCCCAGCGCTTTGGAATACCAAAAGCAATTGGCCGATACGGTTCAAACCTTGCTGTCTATTGGCCAAAGCAAAGAATCGCTGACCACCCATATTGAGTTGGTGGAACGCTTGAGCACGGAGATCAATGCCGCTTACTCCTTAAACAATCGAATGACCGAGGCCAGAGCCAAGTGGAACAAAGAAGAAGATGCGCACAAGCGTGCTTTGGGATACAACAGCGAAGTGAAGCCCTTGTTTGAAGAGTTGAGAACTCATTGCGACAACATGGAACAATTGATTCCCGATGACATGTGGACATTGCCGAAATACCGAGAATTGATCAACCTGGATTGATGAAATGGGGAGCTCAGGCTCCCCATTTTTTTTGTGTTGTGAACAAAAGTCACATAACTGCTCAGAGCCTCATTTTACCTTTGTCTCATTAAAGAGTTATGAGCACATCAGTAGAGAAAATCGAATGTTTGATTATCGGTAGTGGTCCTGCAGGCTACACTGCAGCCATTTACGCGGCACGCGCCGATATGAAACCTGTTGTTTACGAAGGCTTGCAACCGGGTGGTCAATTGACCATTACGACCGATGTTGAAAATTACCCTGGCTATCCCGATGGAATCATGGGTCCTGAAATGATGAATAACTTCAAGGCACAGGCGGTGCGTTTGGGAGCCGATGTCCGTTTTGGAATGGTTACCTCGGTTGAATTTGTCAACGGAGGCCCCCAAAAGGTGGTCGTCGATTACGAACACCAAATTGAAGCTCAGACCGTCATCATTTCAACCGGTGCTTCGGCCAAATGGTTAGGCTTGCCCAGCGAACAGCGATTGAATGGAAGCGGGGTTAGCGCCTGTGCCGTGTGCGACGGATTCTTTTACAGAGGCCAAGATGTAGCCATCGTGGGAGCGGGTGATACCGCCTGTGAAGAGGCCACCTACTTGGCTAAAATCTGCAACAAGGTTTACATGTTGGTTCGCAAGGATGAGTTCCGCGCTTCAAAAGCTATGCAGCATCGTGTGCTGAATACGCCGAATATCGAAGTATTGTTCAATACGGAAACCGACGAATTGTTGGGAGATATGGCTGTAGAAGCCGTTCGCGTGAAGAACAATCAAGACGGCAGTACTCAAGAATTGGCCATCAAGGGCTTTTTTGTCGCCATTGGTCATCAGCCCAATACCGATATTTTTAAGCCCTATATCGACATGGATGAGCAAGGTTATATCATCACCAAACCCGGCACTTCCTACACCAATGTGGAGGGTGTTTTCTGTGCAGGAGATGCTCAGGATAAAACCTATCGCCAAGCGGTAACGGCGGCTGGGTCTGGATGCATGGCTGCCTTGGATGCCGAGCGCTGGTTGGGTGCCCGCCACGCCGCACAGTAACAAAGCCTTTGTATACTTGTAAGGTGTTCAAGCGCCTGATCATACTGCTTATTTCTGGGGCTGGCACCTTGTCGGCGCAGTCCAATTGGGCCATTTTTGGTTCACCCCCTATTGGTGGGAATGAACCTGCCTATGCGCGCAGTAAATCAGAATTCTCGCACGAATACCTGGCCTTCAACACATCTTCTCTTTTTATCAAAAGACACGGAGATTCGGCCTTTCAACCTTTGGTTTTCCAAACGCCTTACGGGTTCTATGGAGATCCCGTGTTGTTGCCAGCCCTAGATGGTGGGATGTATCTGGCCCATTTGGCTCGAAATCCCGATGCCGACTGGCCCAATTTTTTCAATCGAATGGTGGTGGAGAAATTCAATGTTCAAGGACAGCATGAATTCTCGGTCGCCACACCTGTTCACGGTTCCAAAATGCAGGATAAGCCTTGGATTACCCTCAACGAGTTGGATGAATCACCCGAACGGGGCGCCTTGTACTTGACCTGGACAGAATTTGACGATTACGGAAGTGATGCACCAGGAGATTCCTCTCGCATTTGCTTTGCTCGACTGGCGCCGGGCTCCAAAGTTTTTGACGAGCTGGTGGTCGTGAGTGATCGCTGCGGCAATGCCATGGATGACGATGGGACAGCCGAAGGAGCGACAGTAGGGGTTCTGCCGAGCGGAGAACTTCTGTGCATTTGGGCCAGAGAAGGCCAAATATGGCAAGATCGTAGCTTGGATTTCGGTAAGTCCTGGGGCAGAGATACTGCCATTGCTCAACAATTGGGGGGATGGAATCACGATGGATTGGAAGGTTGCATGAGGGCCAATGGCATGCCTTTTTTGGCCATAGGTCCTAAAGGCCAAATCGCCGTTGTGTATACTCAAGGCGCGGTCCAAGAGCGCCGTTTGGTCGGATTGTGGAGTCGTGACGGCGGATACGGGTATGAACAATTCGAATGGGAGGTGGACGGTGAAACATTTGCCCCTCAAATCGTTTGGCCGGCAGAGATTCGGTATCCGCAGGTATTGGTGCACAGTACAAAGGGATTTTACACGCATCGATTTTACCACATGTGGACCTTTAAAATGAGGCCCAGATCCTTTTCAAAAGCGAAAATATTGAGCCCAGAACCCACCTTGCTGCCTGGCGACTCCTACTTCATGGGCGATTATGCCTCCTGGCAATTTGACGGAAGTCAATTTTTGGCTGCCTATACCCATTTTTACATGCCCAAATCCCGTCCCTGCATTGCCACTATGTCTTGGACAGCCAAAGAATTGAAAAAGGGAGCAGCGTCCCTGCAGTATCCCATTTTGCGGGTTCATCAAGAACCGGGGTCGGAGTATTTGTATGCTTACGTGAACTGGCCTAGTCGAAGCAGTTGCACTCTTGAATTGGAACAGGGAGGCAGAAAGTGGCAGCAAGTTGTCGAAGAACTACCACCAGGAGGTTTGGATATACGTTGGCCTTGCAGTTCGATGGATTCAGGCCCTGCATTGCTGCGTTTGGGAAGTGGTGGGAACTATATCACAGAAAACCTGCAGATTCGTCGCTGAAACCCTCGGTTTTTTTCAGAGCAAACCCTTATTTTTGCTCTCCTTTTGAAATTATGATCATACAGAAGTTAAGAAATTCCGGGATGGTAGTGACGGTAATTATTGCCGCCCTGGTTTTGTTTGTATTGGGTGACATCTTGTCTGGCAAAAACAGTTTGGGTTTTGGTGGGCAGGACAACGATGCTAATGTCATTGCTCAAACCAAAGATGGTGTTTGGACCTTGGACGACATTGGTCCGGTTGCTGAGCGCCTATACCGCAACCAATTGAACCAAGATCCCAACTTTCAGTTGGATGAGGAAAAGCGCAAGCAACTGTTCTCTCAGGCTTGGGAAGATTTGATGAACGAAAAATTGGTTCGCTCTGAAATTGATAAGAGCGGAATCGATGTAACCGACGAAGATTTAAAAGACCTTCTCATGGGTTTGAACCCTATGGAGTCCGTAAAGGGTGATCCAAGCTTTCAAACTGATGGGAAGTTTGACCCCATGAAGGTGAAAATGATTTATCGTCAAGCCAAGAGCAACAGCCAAACAAAAGGTTTGTTTTTGAGTTATTTGGAGAATATTCGCAAATCAGAGCGCGAAATGCGTTACGCCAAATACATTGCCAAGACCTTGTACAATACAAAAGCCGAAGCCAAATTCAATGATTTTGTTTCGACTGGCTCGGTTGAAGTAAAAGTGGTGGCGCTGAAATTTGCCGATGTAGCCGATAAGGATATTGAAGTCAGCGACGCTGATTTCCAGGAATATTTGGACGATCACAAAGAGTTTTACCGGAACGAAAAAGAGCTTCGATCTGTGAAGTATGTGCGTTGGAACATCGTGCCTAGCTCTGAAGATTCCGCTTATGCTTTGGAGCAAGCCAATAAAACAGCGGCTGGTTTGAAGCGCCAAAGCAAGCCCGATACCTTGGGTGCTATTGGTTTCTTGACCAAGAGCGATTTGCCCGAAGAGGCACCTGTAGAAATTGCGGAGATGGTATTCCCCTCCCAAGTAGGTGACGTTATAGGCCCAATTTATAAAGCCGATGATGGAAAGTATTTTGTATACCAAAAGGTGGCTGAAAATAGGGATACCGTTCCCCGTGTTCGCGCCAGTCACATCTTGATTCCTTCAAGCGGGAAGTTGGGCGACGATTCAACCATCATTGCTGATTCCATTCAAGCCATGGCCTTCGCTGAAGGTTTATACCGCAAAGTAATGGCAGGGGCAGATTTTGCCGAGCTGGCCAAGCAATATTCGGTTGATGGTTCGGCCAGCAAGGGTGGAGATTTGGGATGGTCATTGGCCAGTGCCTATGTTCCTGAATTTGCCAAATTCTGTAGCACTGCTCAACAGGGACAGGTTGGAATGGTAAAAACCCAATTCGGATATCACGTCATCAAAATGATGGAAGCTCCTGATTACATGCGCATAAAGTTTACTCAAAGTGTATTCGAGATCAGCGCAGGTACTCAAACAGTGGGCATCGTTGACGAGGAAAGCCGTGGCTTCCGCAATAAGATTACCGAAGATCCTGCTTCATTTGAGAAAGCCCAGGAGTCCATGAAGTTGATTCCTCGCATTCAGGATAACATTTCTACTGAGTCTCGCGAAGTATGTGGATTGCAGGGAGCAGATGCTAAATCTTTGCTGTTCTGGTTGTTTGACAAAGACCGTGAAGCCGATGAAATTTCAGATGTATTTGCCTTTGAAGGTCAGCATGTGGTAATCAAAGTCGAACAAGTTCGTCACCGCGGATACGCTACCGTAGAAGAATTGCGTGAAACCTTAGAGCCCTTGGTTCGCAATCACAAGAAGCACCTGGTGTTGGCTGCCAAATTGGAAGCCGCCAAGGCTACGGCCAAGACTCCCGAAGAATTGGCTAAGGCTGTTGGAGGCAAAGTAGAATTGGTCAGCAATCTTCATATGGGTCAAGGATTCATTCCTCAATACGGTTCGGAGTCAGCCATTATGGGTGCTTGTTTTGGTGCCAATTTGAATGCCTTGAGTTCGGTGATTGAAGGAAACAATTATTCGGCTGAATATTCCCCATCAAACGTGATGAAATGAATGCTAAAAAAGAGGTGGCCAGTATGAATCGCAATGATGACTTCATGTCGCAGCCTCAGATGATTTTGAGTTCCGTGAAGCGCGTTTTGGTTCGCGAAGCAGAAGTACAAGACTTCCGTTACAAATTCGACTGGAACTAATCAGAGAATCAATCGTTGAAAAAAGCCCCGATTTCGGGGCTTTTTTCGTTTTGGACCTGCCCGCAACTGCTTATTTTTGTAGTATGTCAATTACCCACGAGCAGTCTTTAGAGAACTTTTATCAGCAGTTTGATTATGTGTTGGAACATTACCAAAACCATGGCAAGTCCATTCAGAATTACGACAACGTAGTTATAGGTGGTTTGGGTGGAAGTGGAATTGGTGGTCGCATCGTCCGTTTGAATTTCTGGAAAAGCTCTCCCGTGCCCGTCGAAGTATATTCCGATTACAAAATGCCCGGTTATGCAGGTCCTAAAACCTTGGCCATCTTGTGCTCGTATTCCGGTATGACTGAAGAAACCTTGAGCATGTTTGACGATGCTCAATCTCGTGGTTGCGACATTATGGTGATGGCCGCTGGTGGTAAAATTGAATCATTGGCCCACGATAACGGGTATCCTTTCTTTCGAATTGACACTGGGTATCAGCCCCGTATGACCTTGGGTTTTGCTGTGGCCAATTTGACCATGATGATGGGAGAATTGATGGGTCTAGATCAGCGTCAGGCCATCGAAGCCCTTCGCGATCAATTCCGTCAGCCTGAAGCCATGGTTTCTCAGGCGCGACACATGCATTCCTTTTTCCAGGAAACCATTGCTCAAAAGTTCGTTGTCATTTGCGATGCTCCCTACGAAGCGGTCGCCATTCGTTTCTGCCAGCAGATTCAAGAGAATGGAAAAGGCGAAGGTTTTGTTTCAGTGTTGCCTGAAGCCAATCACAACATGATTGAAAGTTATTACGAAAAGCACGATACCAACTTCATCTTTTTGAATAGCCATGAGAATCCCCGCGTTTCCGCTCGCTTTGGCTTTTTGAAAGGGGTATTGAACGATTTGGGGAACAAGGTGTACGAATACCCTGTAAGCGATGCTAGCATGGCTTCTCAATTTGAGGTCATTCACGCGACCGATTGGTTGAGCATTTGGGCATCTGATGATAAAGGTGCTGATAACATGCAGGTCGGCATCATCATGAAGCTTAAGGGTTACCTAAGCAATATGAATTGATCATGCGTGTGATCTTTCTCGGTACAGGCACTTCCCAAGGTGTTCCCCCTATCGGGTGTGCATCTCCTGTCTGTTTGAGTTTGGATCCACGAGACAAACGCCTGCGTTCTAGCATTTGGTTGGAATGGGAGGGTCGCTCCATCGTCGTCGATGCCGGTCCTGATTTTCGGTATCAAATGATTCGAGCAGGGGTACAAAGGCTGGATGCCATTCTGTTCACCCATGAACACCGGGATCATACTGCAGGATTAGACGATATACGTCCCTTTAATTACCGTCAGCAGGAGCCGATTCCTGTTTATCTGCATTCTCGCGTATTGGAATCATTGAAGGGCCAATTTGCTTATTTGTTTGCTGAAAATCCCTATCCAGGAATACCCGATGTGGATTTTCGATTGATCGAGAATTTGGAATTCGATCTTTTGGGATTGGAAGTTACCCCCATACAGGTGCTGCATTACAAGCTGCCCGTTTTCGGCTTTCGCTTTGGCCCCTTTGCTTATGTAACCGATGCCAATCGCATCGATGAAGTCGAATTGGCGAAACTGGAAGGGGTAGAGGTATTGGTGCTCAATGCCCTTCGAAGAGAGCCGCATATCTCTCATTTTACCTTGGATGAGGCTGTCGCCATTGCTCAGAAGGTGGGAGCCAAGCAAACCTATTTCACACACATGAGCCATCAGATTGGCCTACACGATGAGGTTTGTGGGGAATTGCCAGATGGAATTGACTTGGCCTACGATGGTCTGGAATTGACATGGCCTGATTGACGTTCAGTAAAAATGCGCTAATAGAGACTAGTGCATAAAGATGAACTTCCCCATAGCTGTTTCGGTTCCATCGCTGTTCATGGCGAAAACCAGGTATACCCCGCTACTGGGTCGGGTGCCATCCAATCGATTTCCATCCCAAGTGGCTTTTCCTCCATTGGCCCGGGTTTGATACACCAAGCGGCCATTGGCGTCGGTGATTTTCACCTCAGCATTGCTGCTGAGCCCTTCAATGGTTACTAGCCCACTGTATTTCGGAGGAACGGGGTTGGGATAGATTTTCAGCGCTTGGAATTGACTGGATCCCTGATTGGCATCGTTGCGGTACGAAATGATGCCTTTGTCGGTTCCTACGAATAATTCTCCCGTTTCATCGGTTTGCCCCAAGCAAACAATTCGGTTGGACAACAAAGGGGAGTTTTCCATGGTGAAATGGCGCAGCACTTTTTGACCATATGGATCGACCAGGAACAATCCATTGCCTGTCCCGAACCACTTGCGCCCACCCCCATCGATGCAGATGTCGTAAATGCTTTCTTCGCCCATGAGGTAGCCCAGGGTTCCGTCTTGGTCGATGACAAAGCGGTCTAACTTGCTCAACTCAAAGATGGATTGTGATCCTGAAAATATGTTCAATCCCTGATTGGTGCCAATCCAGACATAGCCCAGGTTGTCAGCCTTGAGACTCAATACCTCATTGCTTTGCAGACCATGCCGGGTATCAATGAGCAAACAGCGATCGTCTGAAAGGGAATTCAAATCTTTTCCGGGGTCATAGACTACCAAACCACCGCTTTGGCGTATCATCCAAATATGGCCAAATCGATCGGCCACTACCTCTTTGACATCGCTGATGACTTGACCGGATGCCGAGAGTTCAAAGGAATGCCATTTGTTGCTCAGGTCTAAGCAATGAAGGGCCTTGTCGGCTCCAAAATTGGCAAACCACAGGTAGTCGTTTCGGTCTTCGGTGATCCCCGAAACGCGCAGAAAGCCGGCTGATATGGGGCTCAAGGGCGAATTATTTTGATCGATTCGCTGCTGGACTTCTAGGCCATTGAACACCAACATGCCATAAGAATGGCTTCCCAAATACACCCGATTGCGTCGGTTTGAGTAAAAGGGATAGGTAAAGTCGTATAGATTTTGATTCAATGGGGAT
>Ga0222714_10001468_pt1 | contig 26563 bp, 31 predicted proteins | sample C33_3DmetaG_FD_165048 | JGI IMG/M metagenome (GOLD analysis project Ga0222714, IMG submission 165048) | Estuarine water microbial communities from San Francisco Bay, California, United States - C33_3D | ecosystem: Environmental > Aquatic > Marine > Unclassified | place: USA: California...
GTTGTCGATCGTATTTTGTGTGGAAAGCGAGCCCAAGCCAAGATTAGTCCGAGCTGTGGCTGCGTCACTTGCGCCTGTGCCGCCGTCCGCAATCGCCAGATCTGTGATGCCGGCAATGCTACCTCCGGTAATGTTGACGCTGCTCGCGCTTTGCGTGGCCATGCTGTCGAGGCCAAGATTAGTCCGAGCCCCAGATGCGGTTGTCGCGCCCGTGCCGCCGTTGTCTAGATCGAGCGTGCCTGAGAGGGTAAGCGTGCCTGTGGTGGTTACTGGGCCGCCGGAGAAGGTTAGGCCTGTAGTCCCTCCGCTAGCGTCTACCGACGTGACGGTGCCCGTAGTAGCTGTGTCAGCTAGAACTTTTACTGTTCCCGACGCGTTTTTGAAATATAGCTTCTCGTCGCTCGTATTGAGCGCCAACTCACCGTCAGCCAGATCTCCGGCAGAGGGAGACGCGGAAGCCGTCGATGATCGGTACAGCTGGATGGGCGTATAACCGCTTTGCGCCATCGAAAATTACCTCCGTAGTATGCGCCCACTTAGGCGTTAGATTAGTGCCCTAAATAGCAGAAGTGGCGCAACTGCGCCAGACGAAGCTATGCCGCTTAGAGACACAAAGTTACATCTCATAGCGGCATGACCCCCCGCTCGCAGTCCGCGCCATACAATTCCATTGCGCTTTCAGGTATGTTGTAGACGTCCATAACCACTTGGCGGATGGGCGAGTCCTTGACCATAAAGACACCGATCTTCTCGATGTCGGGTAGTCCCAGAACGTAAGCCTGCCATGCGCTCTTGAACGGGTCGGCAGCGTGGTATGCCTTAGAGCCGTTTTCGTCGTAAGCCACCAGAGCACACTGAATGTAGGCTACGTCCCCGCTTAGCCACAGCGTAAAGTAGATCATGTCTACGCCATCGACGCACACGACCATCCCATAAAAGTTGTATGGGTCAACAAGAACGCCATTGATCCAGTCCGCGAAATACTGCTTGCGCTGCGCTTCGTCAGTCATGTCGTCCGGCCAAGGGTATGAGCCAGCAGCCATATCCGCGTAGCTATCAGCGTATAGGCGATCAAAGTCGAAGTCGGCGGTTGACGATATGTGCCTAAGCGTAATCATGTGAACGTCGCTACTGCGGTGTAAGGGCTGGTGTAGCTGAAGGGGTTAGCTGCGCCCGTCCAGTTCCAAGTCGTGGCACTGCCGTTATTGGTGTAGCTCGCACTGGCCCGAGTAAATGTATAGTCTGTGCTTGCGCCGCTGTTTACTATTCGCACCTGCGTCCAGCCTGCGTTGGTGTGAGAGCCGGACAGGGAGAAGCTTAGTGTTCCGTTAGAAACCCACTCAAACCTTGTAATAGAAGCGCCGCCTTTGGGGTTGAACGTGCCGTCCGAAATAGAGCCGCCAGCGAGGCCGTACCCGTAGTAAGCGGCGCTTTTGCTAGTGTAAAGCCCAATAGTAACCGTTTGCACGTCAAGCGCAGCGGACGTTCCGTAAAAGTTTTGTATGCTTATCGTGCCGCTAGACGGCACAGCCCCATACGTACCACTGGTTCCGGCTGGGACGTAAGACCCGCCAGCGTAATACTCGCTCAGACCGATAGGGTTGCTGCCCCCAAATTCCGTTTGGATGTCTGCCAGAGTGAGTGGTCCGCTGGTGGGTAACGCCATCAGTTCACCTGTTTCTGCGCCTGCTCGACTACATTACGCAGGATCGGGTCAGCTACGCGGTGAGGCAGTTCGCCAAGCGCGGCTAGGATCGTGTTGACGCTATTAACGTCAAGCTCAAGCGTGATGGTCGGCTGGTTCTTTTCTACGTCCAGCTTGTCTAGTTCAGGATTGCTCATGTATTTACTCCGCTACAGGTTCTTCCGCAGGCTCTTCAGCAGGCGGCGACCACGGGAAGTTACCTTCGCTCACTTCGGTTTCGGGCATCATTTCAAGCGTGATCTGCTTGTTAATCTGCTCGTCGATGTGATCCATGTAAGATGCCGCAGCAGCTTCTACCCACCCAAGAACCATTTCTTCGGTAAGGTCTTCGTAGGGCGTAAAGTTGTCAGGATCAATGGTGTTCAGGTCAAAAGGCGTTGCGCCGCTGAAAGTGCCTGAGAAGCCCGTGCTGTGCGTTCCCGTGCATTTCCAGTAAGTCTGCACCACGGCATCGGTAATTCCGTCACCGCTTTGCTTTTTTAGTCCTGTCAGTTCCCAAGTGTATGTTAGGCTCATTGTCTTAGTCCTTATGCTTAATGGTTATGGCTTCAGCCCGCAGGGTATCAACTTCAGCCTTCAGTTCTTTGATGGCTTCAATCAGTAGGCCAATGGTGGCGTTGTAATCTACCGTCTTCCTATCACCATTGTCGAATACGGCTTCAGGCAGCACCTCTTCAATCTCTTGAGCGATCACACCAGCATAGCGGCGCTCTTTGTCCTCAAGATCGTTGCGGGTATACGTCACACCACGGATGGCTTGCAAGCGTTCTAACGCACCGCCAATCTGCTCGACGTTATCCTTAACGCGAATGTCCGAGTAGGCCGTGACGTTGGCCGTTGCGGTGAAGTTGCCGCTCGTGGTCAGCGTTGCGCTAGTCGCGTAACCGCTCTGGTTTCGGAAGATAATCGTGCCAGTGTGGTCAACATACGTTTGACCAGCGGCGCTGAGGTTGAGTTCGCCAAAGAACGTGACTGTGTTGAGCACGCTTTCACTAGCTGGGTCGAGATAGCGGGCAGTGTTGTTGCTATCGTAGAAGATAGGGGCGCGAAGCGAAGAGATGCCCTGAGCGTAACCGCTTCCAACAAACAACGAATGTGTTCCGGTGTCGTTTCCGCCATCCGTGTAAAAATCAATACCGCTGCCGCCGACTCTGAACCGCGCATTGTTATTCACATCAAGCGGACTGATCCAAACAAAGTCGGAGTTGTCGTTATTCTGGATTTGCAGCGCAGAAGTCCACCCGCCGGGGTAAGACCCAAAGAGTATTTCTGACTGTGTTTGATCTTTGATAACAACTGTGCGCTGAGCCGCATCGGTGCCTGCGGTGTTAAACTTCGTGGTGTAGAGGTTCGAGTAGCCCGCCGGATTGGCGTAAAACGCAGTGTTGTTGCTATCGTAGAATATCGGGGCGCGGAGTGAACCTGCGCCCTGCGCGTGGTCGCCAGTAATCGTAAGGGCTTTGGTATTGCCGCTTACAAACGTGAAGGTTCCGCCGCTGCTGCCGCTAGATTGGAACTGGATATTGGTCGCACTGACCACAGGTGTCGCCGTTCCGTCCGTGTCATACCCTGCGCGAACCCAAAGAGATTGCGTCCCCGTGCCGGAGATAACTCGAAGCCCGTTGATGCCGGACTGTTGGATTTGAAAATCACCGGAAACATATGAAGTGCCAGCCGGATTTGTGTAATAGGCGGTGTTGTTACTGTCGTAGAAAATGGGGCCGCGAACACTATTTTGCGACTGTATTATGTTATCACAGAGGAAACTTTTGCTGTTGTAGACACGCACCCAAGTCGTGTCGGTCATCCAAATACCGCCAGCATATGTTTGGTTATACCAGCCAGTGTTGTTGTAGGAGCGGAACCAGTTGTTTGCGTAAACCGCGCCGCCTGCATTTAGATCGCCCGAAGACGAGATGCCGCCGGAGGCGGTGATGCCGCCGGAGGCGGTGATGGACGTTCCGGTGCTGAATACATTCAGCGTCCACAGGTTAGAGGTGCTGGCCGGATCGACGTAGTAGCCCGTGTTGTTGCTGTCGTAGAAAATCGGGGCGCGGACATCAACGCTATTGGTTGCCGATGAACCGCTAGGCATTGCGTAAGAGGTGTAGTTGGCACTATCCAGAACAGGATTACCCTTAAAGGTCATCGAGGTCAGGCTGCGTCTAGCATCAAGGACCGTTGTCCATGTAACTGCTGTTCCTACGGTCCCGCCAGCAGCGGCTTTCACTAGAATGCCATCATATGCCTCCCACAAAGATACTATGTCATTTATAGCGTATCTATGAAGAGCGGATGTGGTTGTGTAGGAAATGCCGTAACCGATTTGTCCATAATTGCCTCCAGAGAAACCAAACACCAGAGAACGGGGATTGCCGCTCCCAATCCCAGACCCAGACGTAGTGGTAAGGGCGTCTGCCACGGTTAACGCACTGATGTTCGACGTGCTAGCCGGATTGACGTAGTAACCAGTGTTATCGCTGTCGTAGAATATGGGGGCGCGGATGTCTCCGTTAACGGTAAGGATGCTGGCATTGGTCAGCGTAGCCCTTACGCCTAGAGTATTGTCGGAGCCGTTTTCAGACCCAAAATACATGATGCCACTGGTGTAGACGATAGCCCCATGCTGCCCCGCCCCAGCGCCAAACGCAATGCCCGGAGCAGAGAAACCCGTGGCAGGCTCATAGATAAGTCCTATGCCTACGCCCGCACCAATACTTGACGGGTCTATAGCTAGGTTACTTGTTCTGACAGCGCCGAGAACGGAAGTGCCATTCGGATTGACGTAGTAACCCGTGTCGTTGCTGTCGTAAAAGATGGGGGCGCGGACGGAACCGGCGAACTGGCCGTAGTCGTTAAACGAGAACGGGATGCCGCTGGAGCCTTGGAGGTCTAGAATGTAGGATTGCGACCGCAGCCGAAGCCCATAGAACCCAGCAAGCTGCACCATCGTGTTGCTGGGAGTACCCCCATCAACATTACTACGCCCAAGGCCGTACCACGGAGAGGCATTGACAGCGTCGAACGGGTTAGTGAACCCCACCGAGTACTGCGACCCTTGGATCGTCCCCATAGACGACGTAGCGGCTGGGTCTACGTAGTAGCCAGTGTTGTTGCTGTCGTAGAAGATGGGCGAGCGCATATCACCGTAGGATATGACATTACCGCTCCCAGTAATCCGCATCCGTTCGTCGGCGTTGTCGATAGCCGAAAAATCATCTCCGTGCGTGTAGAAGGATAGGTGGGTTCCCCAGTGACTTGCGCTAGCAGTCCTGTTCCCCGTAATTCCTGTCCAGTGACTACCCGCCGTTGTCGTCCCCGTTGCGAAAAAGATGCCGACCATATTGTCGCCATTGTTGGGCGTTGTTACGGTTAGGCCGCTGTGGTTAGTTCCACGGGTAATTGTAGTCGAGGAGGCCGCGCTAGTTGGGTCACTAGCGTGGAGAATTGTTGCAGGGGCGTTAGAATTAACGCCAAGCCGCCCGCTGCTATTAACAAGCAGTCTGGTAGCCGCAGCGGTTGCGTCATACAGAAGAAACGGAGAGCCAGAAGTAGAAGCATCATTGATGAGCCGCCATTCACGATCAGTCGTTTTCAAAATGAAACGTGAATATCCCGTGCCTGTGGAAGCCGTTGTCTCAGCAATAACATCCGAGTTACCGAAAGTGGCAGACACTGAACGGATAACCCCAGTAACATCCAGCTTGTTGGTAGGCGAAGCTGTTCCGATCCCGACATTGCCGTCGCCCCGAACATAAAACACATCGCCCGAGGCACCATAGCCACCACTAAAAAGATTGCGGACAACAAAGGCACCGCGCCCAGAACTGTCGTAAGTGACGCCAAACTTTCCGACGGTTCCCCCACCATCCGTTACATTTATAAGTGCAGCATTATTTGTTGCGGAACTCCAAGAACCCGCATTGGCGATTGTTATGGCGTTCCAATCATTAGCGGCAAGAGTCCGCTGCACGTGCAGCAACGAACTAGGCGAACTCGTCCCGATCCCAACCCGCCCGCTGCTGTCGAGGTCCATAGCCCGTGTGGAACCCGCATACCAAGTATGCGATAGGGCGTAGTTGGTGTTGGGTATATACGCCGCAGTAGTGCGGTTATACGACTGGAGATAGGTTCCATTGCCTATCCCGCCGCTGTGATTGATCTCAAAACCGCCAGCATTCGCATTTGATACAACGAGAGGAAGAGCGGGCGAACTCGTTCCGATCCCGACATTCGTGCCGTTATCGTAGATCACCGACGCGCTGACAGGCGAAGTGCCGTTACCCTTCAGCACATAGCCAGAGGTGAGGCTGGTGGCTCCAGTGCCGCCGTTAGCTACTGCTACCGTGCCCGTAACGTTTGCGGCGTTGCCAGTAACATTGATGCCCCAAGTGCCGGATGCGCCTGTACCGGTGGTCGATGGCGCCCCTACATCGGCATAGTCCAGAACTACGGTGCCGGTGTATCCGTTCACAGACGTTACGGCGTCGGTGTTGTCGATCTTGTCCCAAGTGCTTCCGTTGAAGATCGCCCAGTCGCCGACAGCCCAATCGCTTATTCCGTCAAGATTGGTAGTGCCCGCCACACTTACGACGTAGTAATACCCCTGCGTCCCGACACTAGACGTCAGTGTAGGCGAGTTAGTAGATGCGTTCCAAGTGCCCTGATATTTAAGGGCGCCAAGCACGGCAGCGGGGAGCTGCGAGGTGGGGACGGTGCCCCCGCCGTCTAGTGTGGCGACGCCCCCAGCGACGCCCGCGTCCAGTACAGCAGACGTGCCCAGACCCAGCGACGTGCGTCCCGTAGCAGCGACAAGGCCGCTCGATCCGCCGTCCCACTTGTAGCGATCGGCGTATGCCGTGTCCCAGTTGGCCTGCTCGGCGTCTGTGGGCAGCGAGTAGCCTGTGTCAAAGCCGATCGCAAGAGTTCCACTCGTCGTAATTGGTGAACCACCTACCGTAAAACCAGTGGGCACTGTCGCCGCTACGCTGGTTACGGTGCCGTCGTATTGATCGGCGCTACTGATAGTGAAGTTGGGGTACGTGCCGGTAATCGTCGTGGTGCCGCCTTGCGTCAGTGTGACGGTCTGATCAGGCGCCGTATTTGTGATAGTAAGCGTGCCGCTGGTCGTAATCGGAGATCCGCTGACGGATATGCCGGTCCCCGCCGTCGCCGCTACGCTGGTCACAGTGCCGGTGTTGGTTGTGTAACCGTCGGGGTTAGACGCCGGATATGCGCCTAAACTGGTTAGAGCGCCTGCCGCAGTGGTTGCGCCGGTACCGCCATTGGCGACGCCGAGCGTGCCTCCCAGCGTGATCGTGCCAGAACTTGTGATCGGGCCGCCAGACGCTGTTAGGCCCGTTGTGCCGCCGCTGACGTCTACGCTGGTCACGGTACCGAGGGGGTTACTCGACCACTGGAAAGCCGAGCCGCTCCACTCTAGAAAAGTGTTGGCCGTGCTTGGCGCTGCAATAAAGCTAGAGCTGCCGCTGCCGGTTTGGTATACTATCTGATTGGCTGCGCCGTTCAGAACGTTAGTTGCACCGCCAACGTTAATGGTCTGAGGATCTCGGTGCCTCCACACGCCGCTAGCGCCGTTAAATTCCAGCAAGTCCAGATCGCTTGCCGCAGCTGTCTCTACGTCGTTAAGCTGCTCTATACTGAAGTGCGGCGTAGCTCGTACGAATATGGATCCGTTGGTGGCCGAAAGAACTACCGCGGCTATCTCTGCTTTAGCGGCTGGCGCCGGAGGTGCGCCGACACGCAGGCCCCCAGCCACGCTGGGGTCGTAGTAAAGAATATCGCCATCAGAGAAAGCCGTGGTATCGAGTTGGCGAATAAGGCCAAACTCGGTCACATACCCCCACCCGTTTAGGGGTATATCCTCAGCAGCGACACCCATAATGTAGCTGGCCGTGACTTCTGTCAGGCCCGTAGCTGGAGCGCCCTGCAAGCCGCCAGACGCGCCGACGGTGCCGGTGAACATGACCACCTGCCCCTTAGTGATGGCTGCCGACGCCTTGACGCGGAAGTAGTTCTGTTCGCCTACTTTAATGTCTACGTCGCTGCCCTCTCCGCCAAGCATAAGGGTCTTGGCGTTGTCGTCGTCATTCCACCAAAGTCTGCCGGTGTTGCGAGAGGCTCCGTACGCTGTGTCAAATTGGATGAAGCCCGGATCTTGCAGCGTGAATACGCCAGCTGTGGTAATCGGGCCGCCAATAAAGTTCAGGCCACTCGTGCCACCGTCAATGTTTACGCTAGTTACAGTGCCCGTACCCGTCAGCGTCAACCAATACGGCGCCCCGACGCCCCCTGAGACTAGGACTTGTCCGGCCACGCCGACCGGCGTCAAAGACATGTGCGTGCCGGTAGAGTACGCGACGGCACCAGCGATAGGAGACAGCGATGCGCCGGTGCCGCCGCGGCCCAAGGGGAGCGTGCCTTGGGTTTCCGTCATATCGGAAAGATCCACGGCCGGATGGACGTGGTCTTCGCGGGCGGCTACGTTCGCTACACCAGCAGAGGCGGACCCCAGCGGCGAAGGCGCAACCGACGAGAAATTAACAGAGAAGGAGCGATCGCCGGCTAGATTGCCGCCGCCGCTAAGACCGTCGCCTGCCGTGATGACACGCGACTCTGGGACGTAACCGAGGGCTACAATCGGTGTAGTGCTTACGTCGCTTACACGACCGTTCGCATCCACTGTAATAGTCGGGACGTTAGACGCGTCGCCATATACCCCAGCCACAACCCCAGTTGTATCAAGCTGATCAGCACCAACACCACCGTCAGTAATAGCAAAAACCCGATCAGCAGAAAGATCACCACCGCCGGTGAGACCAGTTCCAGCAGTAAGCGTGCGGCTCGGCGGAACTTCGCCGGCAGACGCGACACCGCTGAAGCGAACTTTATACGTAACCCCTTCATATACATACGGCAGGTACCCTTCTTGGCTGCTCCCTGTATATTCAGGAAGCTGTGAAATGCGCGTAGGAATAAGGTTGGAGGGTACGTCAGTCATTTACGGCTCCAAGTAGTCATCTTCGTCTTCGGCAATTATGAAGTAATCGCCGTCTTCAGTGATGGTGCCCGCAGGGTTGGTGCCGATCGGCACCTCTGGTCGGGTGAATGCTAGTGTAACGTCTTCAGGCTGCCTAGCAGGTAGGCGATACGGATCGAAGACGTCCATGTCATCGCTGCACACGCGCAGGCCGGGGTAGTTCGGATCTGCCTGAAGCTCGCCGATAGGGAACTTGCGGCAGCACCTAGCACAAATGGCTACGCCCAGAGTGGGGTTGCCTTTGGTGTTGATAAAGCGGCCCATTAGCCCAACGCCTCGTCAGGCCGTGCGTGACGCAGGGCGATATGCTCGCTCTCTCTAGCGGGTAGGCGGTAAGGATCTAGCTCGTCTAAATCATCTCGGCATACTTTTAAGCCGGGAGAGTTGCGATCGCTCCACAGCTCCTCGATCGGAAACTTTCTGTGACAACGGTCGCAGAGCCCGATAGCAAGGTTTTTTCGCCCGCGCGTGTCTAGATAGTCTTCTCTAGCCATAGGCGCGCTACGCCGTATACATGCTTATGTTTGGCGCAATCCTCATCGGGCTGTTATCCCGCTCTTCCATACGCGCCATATACATAGCCTGCGCCGCTCTCTGGTCTAAGAGCGGAATAAGAGAAACGTCGACCTCGGGGATCTCGAGTGCCAGTTTTGAGGCAAGCATAGCCACGACAGCCTCGTACCAGCGCTGCGGTACCTCGATCTCTTCGGTGAGGGTGCCGACGTCCATAATCTGCCTTTGGCGCCAAAGAACGATCTGGGAGGTCTCAGCGTCGGCATTGGGGATAGGCCAGAAGCGCATGACCGGCTGGCTAACTTGGCGATCGAACCAGAACTGTAGAGGGCGGTTAGACTGGAAAGTCTTGTTCGGGAGGTTGGTGTAGTCGTCCCTGTTCAGCCTCGCCAGAGGTATCTCCGTCGGGGTGTTGCCCAAGTATATCTGGCTGAAACTTAGGGTGCCGCTGGTTGCCCGCACGCGGAAATAGCGTGCCGCTACGCTGCTGGCGAGATCGTACCAAGTCCACTCCCCTGCTGAAGCTGAAGGTGTTTCTGTTTGAACGGTTGTCCACGTCGCACCGTCATCGCTGCGCTCTAGCGCGATCGGTACAGCGGCTGCGGTCCACTTAACGCCTACAGTGCTCACAACAGTCGCGTTTGTGAAATCTACTGTGCGGGTGGTGGATGTGTCCGTAGTCGTGCCGGTCACAGGCTGCAGGCTGCGCAAATTGCTATTCAGTATATCGACAGTGCCCGCATCTGTAGTGATGGCGCTTACGCCTTCATAGAGCGGATATATCTGTTTCTCGATAGTCCACAGCTGCAGGCCGTGATTAGGCAATTCGGATAAGAGTAGGTGCAGCGTATCCGTAGCGTCCTCGAGATACTCAGCTGTTAGCGCCTGCGCAGGTATGCGGCAGCGGCGCGCAGCGTTATCTATCACACGGCGCGTGTTGAATGTGGTCTGCGATATTGTGCCGGAGTAGGCCATAAGATGTCGCTCGCTAGTTAAGATCAGCAGCTTGCCAATCCGTGGCAAGCATCTCTGGCACGCCGGTTATACAACACCATCGTCCCTGCGGCAAGGCGCGGGGAAAATAGGGGTTGCAATGTAAAGTTGCATGTGCTATAAGGGTGTTACCAACAACGAGGAGTACTACTTATGAAGATCCAAGCCGTACGCAAAGCTGCCAAGGGACACAACCGCTTCTGCGGCCCTGCAGTGCTTTCTATCGTGACTGGCATCGACACTGCTCAAGCTGCCGCGCTCATCCGCAAGACAAGCAACGTGCGCAGTGTGATGGGCACAAGCACCTATCAAATAATCCGCGCCTTTAACGCTCTCGGCTATCACCTCACGTCAGCGGCTAAGATTAACCCGAACGACCGCAAGAGCAACCCGACACTCGCTGCGTGGCTGAAGGAGACCGCGTCGACGCGAGGAAACGACGTCTTTCTGATTTCCGCCGGCTACCACTGGCAGATCGTGCAGGGGCGCCGCTTCTGCTGCGGGCTAACCCAGAAGCCGGTCTCGCTTAAACACGATACGGTCAAGCGCCGCGCGCGTGTGACGGGCGTCTGGAAGATTACGTACAACCAGTTCGATGGTAAAGCTATCGAGGATTTGATCCCCTCGCCTGATAGCTACGAGCAGAAGCGCAAGCGCGTCGTGGCAAGCAGCGCAGCCAAGGCCCGCCGCCTCGCCAAGAAGCACGACATCGAGATCGAGACAGAGGTGTGGGGCTGGGGCGGCGACCGTTACACCCGCATCCTCGTCTGGGGCCATGAGCTAACGATGGACAGCGCCGTGATCGACGACCCCTACGCGGGTGACCACTACGCCGACGACTGGCAGGATGCCCTCGAGCGCGTCGAGACGTACGTCGAGCTGCTCGAGGAGTTCAGGCGCAACGCGTTAGCAAAAGCTGCTTAGTTCTTGGGCTTAATGAGGGGGCGCATGCTGGTGCTAGGCACTGACTTGCGCCCTTTCTTGCGCATAGCTTCCATCGCGCGCATAGCCTCAAGCGCTTCCATTTCGCGGGCCTGCTCTCGATTGCCCCGGTCCACAGCCGCTTCCAACGCAGCCTGTTTCTCCGCCTCAGTCATTTTCTTAGCTCGGCCGCCGCGCTGCATATTCTTGGCGCCAGCCTTGCGCGCTTCACTCATGGCGATAGCCTTGCGCGCTTCACTCACGGCGATAGCCTTGGCTTGCTTAGGGCTGGTGACCTTCGGGCCCTTCTTCGAGCCGCTGTGCAAGGTGCCGTCTTTGAACTCGCGCATGACGGTCGCAATCTTGGCTGCGCCTTTCGTGCGGCCGCCTTTAGCGAAGCCAGTGCCACAGTTGTACTGCGTCTTAGTGCTATCCTTGAAACCCTTCATGTCACTTGCCTTTCTTTCTCGCTACGGCGAGGTTATCTACCATGTTTGGATATGGGCGCCCAGCCGCTTTTGCGCGGGCCTTGGCCGCCTTCTTTTTCTTGGCTGAGAGGGACTTGGGTTTGCCCAGTTTCTTGGGGCGCTTTTTATCCCAAATGGGTTTAGCTGCTAGTCCGCCTTTTTTCATGCCGATATCTGGGTTGTCTGGGTCATAGGTGCCTCGGTTTCCTGTTGCGGACTTTACCTGACGTGGGTCAAAAATAATATAGCTGTCGGCCACTTCGGGCGCGACAGCGCGTATCTCGTCGTCGTTTAAGCTGAAGCCGCTCCGCAATTCTTCTTTGAGAATAGCTTCATGCGCGTCATCGCTTAGCTCTGCGCGATTAAGATAAACAATGCTGTCGAAACCCTCATCGCGAGCTACGCGGACCCTATCCTCCCAACTTTCACCTAAATGGTCGTTCATGCGTTTTGGGTTTCGCACACTTAAATAAACCGGAATGTTAGTGGGGACGTCGTCAGAACCAAGCAACTTTCGCGCTGCAAACTTGAGAAAGCTTGGCGGCGTATCTTTAGCTTCTTGCAAAGCTTCGATACGGGTGTTTGCTTGAATTGGCGTGCCGAAGTGCGTGTTCGGTCGAAACTCATTGATCTGGCCGGATAGCGTGCCGTGCGTGAGCATGAGCGGCTCGCCGTATTTATCAACAGCTTTGCTGCCCTCAAACCAGCGTGCGAAGTTGGGGTCGCGCATAAGTCCGGAGGGAGCCATCAGGCTCTCCAGATCCTGCGGGTACAAGTCGCTGTAGGGTGCGTTCTCGCCGCCTGAGAACCAGCGCACCTCGGCTGGGATCTCTGCGAGGCCCAGATCTGCGGCGACGGCTGTGCGGGTGTTGCCCTCGATGATGTACGGCTCACCCCGGTAGTCGACACCTATCAGGATGGGCGCGTCTGGGTAAAGGCCCTCCGCCTCGACGCTGGGGCGCAAGCGGTCGTACTGGCTCTCGCCCGGCACGCGACGCTCGCCGCGGGCGCCGCGTATGGTGCGCACCTTCTTGGGGTCGAGCATGACGGGCTTCTTGGTGTAGGCCGTGACGGCCCCGAAATACGGCCGATCGGGCCGGCTGCGCTCCCGCGCTCTCTCGCGCTCGCGCACCTCCCAGTCACCGCCGGGGTTGTCGCGCCCGATCTTGGGCTTCTGGCGTGGCTTGGGTCTTGGCTTAACCTCGAACAGATCACCCAAAGCTTCCGCGATGTCGTCTACTATGGGCGCGCCGTAATCGTCGTACAGTCGGCGTAGTATTCTAGCGCGCGACACGTTAGCAGTCCCACTTGCGCAGGGATAAAGCCTTGCGTGTCGGTCGGCCCTTCTCGTCCTTCATGGGCCCCGGCATGCCGCTCATACGAGCGCAGAAGCTCTTACGGCGGGCCGCGGCCTTTGGGGATCTTTTAGCTTGTTTTGCGCTGACGGGCGGCTTGATATCCTTACCCTGCGCGCGCAGAGAGGCGCGCCCCTTGGCGTTAAGACCACCCTCTGGGTTCTGGCCTTCTTTACGCGTCCACGCGCCACCGCCTTTCGCAAAGCGCTGCACCGGCTGCATTGGCTGCATTGGCGTCTGCTGCATTGGCTGCTGCATTGGCTGCTGCATTGGCTGCTGCATTGGCTGCTGCATTGGCTGCTGCATTGGCATCTGCTGCATTGGCATCTGCTGCATTGGCATCTGCTGCATTGGCATCTGCTGCGGGCGCTGAGACAGCACGCTATTTAGCTCCCGCTTAGCGTCCATAATCATTTGATCAAACGCTGTTAGGGCGCCCATCATAGTCTAATCTGCGTAGGTCTTAACCATCTCAAGCATGATGGTGTACGTAGAGTTAGCCGCGGCGCCGATCGTGGTAAACAGAACGTCGCCTGTTTTGCCAGCCCCGGCATCGTTCGGAAGCTGAATTTTGCTGAAGTCAAAGCAGTTGACGCCCGGTGCCACGATAAATGCCGGAACATCTGCGGTAGCATCCCACAGAATGTTTACGGACATGCCGTTGACCGAGGTGTGCATGCGCTCAATTTTAACGCCATTGCACGCTTTGTCTTCGTTGTTTGCTGCGAGAGCGGACACGTCCACCTTAACTACGCCAGCTTCGCCGGTGCCGTCGGAGACGTTTGTGAACTTCATGACGGCCACACGCTCGCCGTCGAAAATCGTTTGGGAGGTAACTGCGTCAGCCATTAGCTCTGTTTCCTGTATAAATTGGCGACCGCTAGGGAAAAGGAGAAGAAAACCTAGCGGCCGCCGTTATATAGCAGACTTTTTCAAGCTGCTGTAGCCCCAAAGGGAAGGAGGCCGAAGCCTCCTCCCCAATTAGGCGCCCGGTGTGCCGAATACAGCGCGCGGGTCAGTCCAGCCAAGAGCGTAACGCTCAGTAGCCTTGTAACGCATGCTGTCGGTCTCGAAGTCACCTTCCATGCTCTTTTCGAGGCCACGACGTGTGACGAGCTTGAGGCCTTCTGGCGCGTCAGTCTGGATCCACCATGCAGTGGTCGAGGTGACACGTGACAGGTTAGCCTGACCGTCGTCCAACAGCCCCATCGATTTGACAGGGTTGATGTCGTTGTTGCTGCCCCCAGCACGCAGTGCCGACTTGAGCAGAACTTCAGCTTGGAACACGTTCGAAGGACCGGTTACGATCTTCTTTGGTGTCAAGCGGATGCGCTTGCCGTTGTTGTCAACAGCGTTGCGGATCTGCACGAGCATCTGCTCGAGCGAAGTCTGCGAAAGTGCAGCAGCTGTGGTCAGCTGGTTAGAGAAAGAGCCTCCAGCAATCGGGTGTGCGGTGTTCACAAGTGATACGCCGTCACCACCGGTGTACGAACCGTTGAACGCGCGGTTCAAGATGTTCGCAGCCAGAGTTTCTTTGGTTTCAATCAGCGACTGTGCGAGGTGACGCGCATAGGTCTGACCGATACGGATGTGATCACCATCCTCGACGAGTACTTTCGTCAGCGCGAATGCAAGGCCGAAGACCTTGTAAACGTAGCGCTGAATGAAAAGCACACCGCCTGATTGGTAGGTGACCGGCATGCCGTCGGGCAGTTCCGGTGCGGCACCGAAGCCGTACAGCACTGGCTCTTCGTGGTAATTCCGGGGAGTACCCTTCATTTCCTTGAAGACCTGTGCGTACTCATCAGCACGCTGATCATAAATGCCGTTGAACTCTTCGTTCAGGATCGGCTCAACGATGGAGCGGAAATCAGTACTCCGCATTGGGGTAGCCATTGATCAGCCCTCCTTAGTAAGCAGCTTTGTCGGCCACGTTCTGATGTTCGGCGATTTGAACCTGCACAACAGTGTAGGCGTCGCCGGCATCATTATCGGGGCCGGGAGCAATATCAAGAATACGCAACGAAGCGTTACCAACGTTCGTTAGCGTGGCGACATCGAGCATCATGCCCGACAGACCGGTGGTCGTAGAACCGGAGCCGATCGTGGTGAAATCAGCCTGAGAGCCGATGTCCGAAACGGCCACCGAGTCATCACCCTGAATTTCGTACACGATGCTTGGGTCGACTGTGATGTAAGCTACGATGTCTGAGCCTGCGGTTGATGCAGTCCACTTGTTGCTTACACGACGGCGACCGTCGCTGTCGGTGAACTCTACGCCCTGAAAAGAACCGACGAAGCTGTCGCCAATGGCGGCGGCCTGTACAGTTCCGTCAGCGCCCAGCTTCACCGGCTGGTTCTGAAGGATGTTTGAAGCATAGCCCGTTGCAATAGTGTAAGCGGCAGGACGAGTCGTGCCACTTGGGTTATACGCGGGGCGGAGTCCAAACGGCTTTGAAGTCGAAGACATAGCCATTTACCTCATATTAAAAGTTGCGTTTTCCGCTTACCACTCCTGTGGCGCGCGGGGGTTAAATTCACGCATCTCCGACATACCGTCGCCTTCGTACATGCTGCTTCCGGCTCTCTCGGCTTGCTCGCGCATCATCTCCGCGACTTCCGCCAATTTGTTTTCTTCCCGCATCGGAGCATCGTGGTGAGCTTCCTGCATGAACTTCTCGTAGAGGCTCAAGGGCAGCTTAAACGCAAGCATCTCGTTGACCCCGATAAAGCCAGCCCATTCGCCAGTCTTGATCGAAGCATATTCCATCCCCGGTACTTCCTCCGGCTGAACAGGCTCGTAGCCGAGCTGCATGCGCCGATGGATCGAATCGCGAGGATTTTGGGTTGTGAGCCAGCACATGTGATAGCCCGGAACGTCCGGCAGATCAGGAAGTGCGTCATTAAAAAGTTGTGCCCTGAACATTTCCAGCCGGTCGTCATCGCTCAACTGCCGGTCTTCTGTGATCTTGCGATCCGAAGCCTTGCGCGTTGCGCGGCTACCAACTTCATCCATGTCCTTCTTCAGGCGTGTATCATTTCCACTCATATTGTCTCACTCCAGTTAATCAGCGAGCCGAATCTTTATCATAGGCTTGATACGCCTTTAGATAGCGTTGGCGAAGCGTAGGGTCATCCCACACTCCAGCCTCTATCATAGCCTGTTTTCGCTCCGGTGTCACGTAGACCTCTTTTTTTGTGCTTACGGGCGCGTGCTCACGCGTGCGTCCGGTGGGCGGTGCTTTGCGTTTTTTGGGCGCTGCAGCCTTTTGTGGCTCCGCCTCCCCAAACGCCTCGGCAACGCGATCGGTTAGCTCTTCCCAGTACTCGCGAGTGCGTGGGTCGTAGCCTTCCGAGGCTAGGGCGTTGTCGATCTGCTTTGTCAAAGCGCTATCGTTGTCTCGGCCCTGTGGGTCGTACCACGGATTGGCTTTCATCCACTCCGCGGCGTAGTTAACAACAGTGGGATCCGGCGCAGCAGGTTTGGATCTAGCCTCTTCGTACTGCGTCTTGGCCAACTGCAACTGCTGAGAGCGCGTAAGAGCCTCGTCGCGTATGCGCATGGCTGCCACAACGTCTTGCCCGTTGCCTGCCTCTGTTGCCTTCGCAATAATATGCTCGGCTTGAGCAATTTCCTGTTGCACCTGAGCCAGTTGGTTTTCAAGCGTCTGGGCGTTGTTGTTGGCGACGTAGCCTTCCACGCCGGAGATACGGCGCATAAGGTCGGCGTTTTGCTGCCTAAGCATGCGCAGTTCGCGCTGCGCGGCCTCTTTAGCCCGCTTCTGCACTTCTCTGCGCTTTTTGCGGCGACGGCGGTTGGCTTCCGACTTGTCCACCTCCTCGTCGTCGTCAGCTAGGCGGCTGTCCTCCTCGTCGCCGTCATCTTCGCTATCGTCTTCGTCGCTATCATCAGACTCGTCGGACTCGTCTTCTTCGGACTCATCGGACGTATCTTCTTGATTTTCTTCATCTTCTTGCGGCGCTTCTACGGCCACCAACTCTTCGTCGTCTTCGGTAATCTTATCGTTTACTTCACTCATAACCGGCTCCCATGCCTGCAGCCTTATTGATTAGATAAATGCCTTGATGGCGAGTGGATCACCCGTCACCTTGCCTATCAAATCAAGGTCGTTGAAAATGACGAGTAGGGCCTCGCCCTCCCCGTCTTCGGTCTTAACGGTCCAGCGATCGCCGCCGTACTTGGGCACGCGCACGAAATCGCCGGCTTCGCACCAGCTGCCCTCGGGCCATGGGTCCATAGATGTACGGTTGCGGAAGGCTAGTTCGCCGCACGCAATGACTTTCGCCACCTGCGTGTTCCACGCGTCCGTCTCGCGTGTTTCAGACGTAAGGATGATCCCACCCTTAGTCTTGTTCTTGGGGGTGCGTATCTGCACCAATACTCGGCTACCAAAGGGCTGAACGCCCGCATCACAAGGCGGAAACGCCTCGTTCAGATCATCGTAGCTAAACTCTACTTTGTTGCTTAGTTCCTGCATTATCGCTCCAATTCTGCAGTTTATAGATCGAAATCGCGCCTTTCCTTGTCCTCGAACAGACGAACTATGGTGTATTTTGCGCGTTCCAATCCGGCGTACATGCCAACAACGCGTCCGTACTCGAACTCGGTGCTGGCGGCGGGTTGCTTCAACGCTTCGTGCGCTAGACGCGCCTGTTCTGTCTCCAAGCGTTGAAGCAGCGCCTCGATCCTCATGCCGGTGTCTTTGGACTCGACAGGATCTTAGGCTGTTTGCCCATGGCCATCATCTTGTGTTGCCTGATGGGCCCCTTCGGAGGCGTAATAGCCTTCGAGGTAGTCTTTTTGGTAGGTTTCTTCATCGCAGTTTCCTTACCTTGGTTGCGGGTTTGGGTTTATCCCGGTGCCTGTGGACACCGCGACCTTCTCACCGGAGGCAATCTCGGCCGCTGCGAGTCGCATGGCCGTCTCGTTGTCCTCGGAGTTCATTGTGAGACGCGTCTGCAGCTCTGCCGCCTTGCGCTCGTCCTCGGCGCGCTGACGTCGTGCCTCTATCTCGATGCGTGCGCGCAGCTCTTCGGCGCTCTGCGCCAGTCTGCCCTGATCGTTGCCTGCGCTTTGCTGCGCCTCGAAAGCCGCAAGCTGCATACGTGCCTGCTCGAGAGCGGCCTGCTGCTGCATCTTGGCAGCTTCAAGCTGCGTGCCCTGCTGCATCTCGGCCGCGCCCATTTGCAGTTTGGCCTGCTCGAGCTGCATCTGCTGCTGATCGCGCTGCGCCTGAGCCTGCAACTTGGCCTGCTCAAGTGCCGTGCGCGGATCGGGCACAGGCTGCGGCTGGAGAGACTGCAGAAGCTGCTGCGCCTGCTGGATGACGGGTGGCAGCGCCTCGAAGACGCTACCGCTCTCCTGCGATACGGCCACGCTCGCCTCGGCAAGCATGCGGTCAAGTGCGCGGCGCGCCTCAACGTCCTTGCCCAGTTCCTTCATGCTCTCGGTCACGCTCTCGCCCATAGCCTCGTCGGACAATTCGACTACGCTCGATACGTACCACAAAGCGATGTGCTCTTTGAGGTGGTTAAGCACGATCGGCAAGAACGTCGGCGCGATGAGCGGGTTCATGCCAAGCGCCGGCGATAGCAGGAAGGACAGGTGCGCCTTGATGTGCGCGATGTGATCCTGCTCTGGGAATGCCATGATCGGGCGCCCAAGCGTTGCCGCGGCGTTCTCGTTAATGGCGTTCTGCTCTTTCGGCTCCATGGGCGGGTTGAGCAGCTCGTTAGCCTCTGGGATCTTGAGCGTCTCGAGGATGCGCTCCTCGACCTTGCGCTGGTTGTACAGCTGGGGCATCGCCGATGCGCGCTGCGAGACCGCCTGTATCTGCGCGAAGCGCTGCGCTTCAGAGAAGATGTTCGGGTCGCTGACAGGCACCACGTCGAGGGGGCCGTCGAAGTCCCCGCGCGACGCCAGCTCCTCGCCCGCCTCGTCCTCGAGACGGTCGTCGTCAAGATACATGGCGTTGAGGCGGTGCAGGATGCGCAGCATGCGCGACATGCTGTCGTGCAGGCGGCTGTGGATAGCCGAGAACACGGTCATGCCCTGCTCGAGCTTGGCCAGCGTCGTGCCTACGGGCGCGTTGGGGTTGCCGTCAGCAATGTCCTCCATCGCCGTGCGCACAACTCCGCGGCCGCTGTCGATCAGGAAGCCGAGCAGCTGGAAGAGTACAGGCGATGGCGGGTTGTAGGGCAGAGGCATGGCCAGCTTGCGCACGTCGTCGACGTTGATGCCGCCCTCGATCTCCATGACCTCTGTCGGCTGGATCTCGAGAGACTGGCCGCCGGCCGTGCCGCCCTTGAGCTTGAGCATCGTCTGCGAGTTGCTGATGTGCGCGGAGTCGAGCAGTGCGCGCATGGCGCCAGTCGCCGCTCCGCTCAGCCCACCGATCATGTGCGGCAGGCCGATCGGGTAAGCGCCTCGCCACGGAATGAACGGGAACTCGACAAACCACTGCTGCTCTTCGCGTGACTCGTCTTCCTCGTCCCAGTTGCGGTAGAGGCTCAGCACCATGCCGCTCGATTTGTCGATCGAGATTATGTAGGGCGCCACGCCCTCGCCGTCCTCGATCTCGCACTGCGCGTAAACCTCGTACACGGTGCGCAGTCCGTCTTCGTTGTAGCTTGTGTGGTCGCGTCCCTCGATGCGGTCATTGGCCTGCTCGGAGAGTGACACCTCCGGCTCTAGGCCGGGGGCGATCAAGTCGACATCGCGATACATGCCATCGCGCACGCGCTGCTCGTAGTCGAGTTGCGTGAGGTACTGCACGTGCGTCCTGCGCTGCGCCGTGTAGAAGTTTGTCGCGGCGTAGGGGAGGTACATGTCGTCGATCGCCACGAACAGGAAGTCGGGGCGGTTGCGCTGGTCGTTCCATCCCAGCTTGAGGTATTGCGCGCCGCCGAGGGGCACCTGCGTCATGAGCTGCTCTAGCTCCGCGCGCACCTCTGGGCACTGCACGGTCATCTGCCAGTTGAGCAGGCTCGTCTTGCGCTTGGCCTTGTCCAGCTTGTCGCGTGTCACCTTGCCCGGCACGAAGTCCTTCGCCGGACCCTGCGGCGGGAACAGCTCTTTCATCGCCCGCGCCGCGAAGTCTACGCAGGCCTCGGTGAGCATGGGGTGCACGACGCGTGACGCGCCTTCGAACTGCGCCCCGCCCGGTGCGTCATCGCCCAGACCCGTCCGCTTGAGGCCCTCCTCGTACTGCTCGTCGCGCTTGCGGCGGGCGTCCTTGTCCTTGCTGATCAGGTCGAGGTAGCGCGACGCCAGCCGCTTCAGCTCGGGCTCGTCCATCGTCTCGGCTAGGTTGGCGTAGAACTCGCTGTCGGCTGGGCGCGGCCCATCCTCATCCAGACGCACGATCGCGCCACCGTCGTCGGTGTCCTCGACGTCGCTCGGATCGTCGGGCAGTTCCACCATTTCGCCCGTGGGCAGTTCGTTTTCGTCTTCGTCCATGTGCTAATTCCTCACACCGCGTAGGGGTTCTGCACGATCTTGGGAGGCGGCCGGACCACCTCCTGCTTGCGTGCTTGTACAGTATCCAGCATGCGCTTGTCCATGCACAGGCGCAAAGCTTGTGTGGTGCTGTCGACGTAGTCGTCGTGCTTGACGCTTCCGGGGCCGGTGAAAGCGCACAGCTGGTGCAGCATCGGCTCGATCCAGCTCTTGGGCCTGCCCTTGATCTTCTCGCTCTCAGGCAGCCACACCAGCTTGCGCGCGAAGACGGGGCTGACCATGTGCAGGCGGCTGAGCTTGTCCGCCCGTCCGGGGTTGTATGCGTATGCCTCGAGCCCCTCGCGCTCGAGCATCTGGCGCAGGCTGATGCCGCTGCCCTTGTCCTCGATCAGCAGAATGTCCGAGCGCCTGCCTGACGTGCTTGGCTTGCTCGATCCGAAGAGCGGCTTGATCAGGGCGCGATCGTCGTCCTCGCCGTACGCCACGTTCATCTCTTTGCGCACGCGCCGGATGAGGTCGGGCATGCCGAGGTGCTCGTCCCAGCAGTCGAGCAGCATGATGTTGTTGCGCTTCTCCCAGTTGAACACGCCCCACACGGTGCACGCCGTCGGGTCGGGATCGCCTGAGCGCCTGTCGAGCGTCTTCTCGGTGAAGGCTGTGTCCAGCGACGTGATGATCCAGTCGAAGCGCGGCAGCGGACGATCGGCCGGCCACAGGCGGAACTGGGAGCGCTTGATGATGCCGCTTTCCTCGGGATCGATCAGCTCGCCGTACAACTCCTGCCTGCCAAGCGTCGTGCCCTCGTACTGCGCGAGTTGGTCAAAGAAGCTGTCGGGCAGGTTCGCTCTGTTGTCGTACGTGGCGCCGGTGACGATGACACGTCCGTCCTTTGGCGTGACCAGCTTGCGCACCAGCTCTCTCGGCTTGGGCGTTGTGGTCCACAGCACCTTCGGCTGGGGGCCGAGGCGCAGGCCCATCATGGCCATGTCCCACACGTCGTCGTACTGCCACGCAGCCAGCTCGTCCGCCCAGATGCGGCAGTGCTGTGGACCGCGCAGGCGCTCAGGCTTCTCAGCGGTGAAGCCGCGGATCGTGGCCACGTCGCCCGTCGCGGTATACATCTCCACGACCATGTCGGACTTGTTGTACGCCTTGAGCAGCTCGGGAGGTATCACGCTGAGCAGGCCGCTCTCACCCTCGAAGCACGTGAACTTGATGTCTTGGTACGTCGGCGCGATTACGGCCGATGGGTAGCCGCTCGTGTCTAGGTAGACTTCGCGTGCGAGCCACTCAGCGCCAACGCGCGTCTTGCCATAGCCGCGGCCGGCGAGGTAGCCGCACTCTGCGAAGTCGTTCGGAGGGATCTGCTGCGGGCGAGCTGTGTCTGCCCAGCGCCCCTGCCACTGCAGGAAGGACGCCTGCTTCTCATCCAGCGACTGGATGGCCTCCTCTAGATCGGCGGGCGCCGTAGCCACGCTAGGCGTCTCGCTTCGGGCCGAGGATGCGCTGCGTCAGCCCGGCTAGCACGTCAGCGCTTGCGCGGCTGTGCTCGACCTTGAGCGGCTCGCCGTCGGCATTGCCCACCTCGTGCGTCTGCCTGTCGCCGTACCGCTTGGGGTGCCACTTGGCGAGCAGCTTGAGGCGCGTCTCGATCTGCAGCTTGGCTTTCTGCACGTGCTCGCTCTTGGCTTCGACGGCGTCAGCGAGGCGCAGCGCCTCCTCCGCGATCGCGTCCCCGCCGTCTTCCCTCGCGCGCGCGTGCGCGATGGCTAACTCCTCGTCTTCGCGCAACCAGCGATTCCAGCTCTGCACGCTGAACTTCAAATCCTTCGCGATATGCGTCAGCGGCTCGCCTTTCGAAATACGATCGAGCACCTGCTCGCACAGCTTATCAGTCTTCTTGGGTTGTTGAGGCATGATACAAATAGCTCCTGTAGACAGCCCTAGATAACACTCCACAGGCCTCATCACAAGTTGAAGTCAGGATCCTGCAGCGCCAGATCAAGCTGGTCCTGCCTCGTCATGTTGGGCAGAAGAATATCTCTCTCGAACGCGTCAGCGCACAGCCTAGCCACAAACCTTCTCGACGCCTTCTCCATCGCCTGACGGCTGAGCACATCATTGAGCGACAGGTTGGGCAGGGCACCATCAGCGCCTCCACGAAAGCGCACAGGCCTCACGTTGGCCTTCACACGCTTGATCTCCCTGAGCGTAGGGCTAAAGCCAAACGCCTTCTTGGCCGCGGCCACCAGCTGCTCATCGCTCGAGCCAGCGATCGCCATCTCCTCGAGCATCTTGTACATACGAACATTCATGCGCCATCTCCTTTTCAGCGAGCGGCCTGTCTGCCCGAGTAACTCCCACAACGCAACCCAGAAAATGCAACGCAACACGACGCGTGCAGCCGCAACAGGCGGGTAACCCCTAAAGGGGTTATCCCATGCCCGTGTTGCAGCCCGGCACTGCACCTCAATGCAACATCTGTGCAACATTTAGCCAAATTTTCGTGTTGCAAGTTATCCACATTGCTTGTGATTACAAGCACTTACACCCCACCCGTGCAACATTTAGCTCGTGTTGCACGTGTTGCAGAGCCCTCCCGCCCCCCTGCCATTTTCCAACTGGTAAAAAACTGCAAATGTTGCACAGCCCACCGCTAAGTAATTGATCTATAAGGCGATGTGGATAACCTGCAACATCTGCAACATTTAGCTCGTGTTGCACGTGTTGCAGACCGGCTTTGGGGCGCAACCACGCGTTGCAGAGCGCTGCAAATTATTTTGCTTTTCAGTGCGTTTGGGGGTTGCAATGTGTAGTTGCATGTGGCATATGGTGATCATCAACAACGGAGACAACGACATGCAAAATTTTGACCCCAAAGCAGCCCAAATCGCAGTAGAAACCGCCGTTGCACTTATGCGCGAAGATGGCGATCTGCGCGATGCAGGCTTTTACTCTGACCCCAACTTTGCCGACACTTATTTTATGAGCGGTATTGGCTTTAAGGTGATCGTAGACGTAGGCATGAAGCGCGCCACCGCCATTGCAGAATATGAGCCATCATCATACTCGCACGATGACTGCCGTGAAGCGTGGTCATTCAGCCTTGAAGCCTAACCCCAAGGGGAGCTTCGGCTCCCCACCATTTAAGGAGACAGACCAATGACCCAAGCACCAGACCACATCGAAGTGTTCTTTGTCGACAACAGCAATGGCTGGGCGGCCGCTGAGTTCGACGAGGATGGCAACCAGCTTGACCTAGCCGTGTACCACTTCCACAAGCGCGATGCGCTCAGGGAGGCGCGAGCCATGAGCGGCGGCATATGGCCCATCCACATCTTCGCCAAGGACGGACGGCGTCTGCCCGACGCCAAGGCTGAGCGCAAGCCTTCGATCGCGGACGGTAAGCTGACTTGCCAGTGCTGCGGGCGCCTGATCAAGGCCAACACCGGCCGCATTGCCAAGCACGGCTACCGCCGCCCCGGCGAGGGCTGGCAGACGGCATCATGCCGCGGAGCCGACGCCCTACCCTTCGAAGCGAGCAGCCAAGCTCTGGCCACGTACGTGCTGGATCTGCGCTACGAAGTCGAGCAGCTCGAAGAGCGCATCGGCAAGGTCGAGCGGGCCGAGATCAAGCCCTACATCCGCGTCACTGTGCGCGATACCTACGGCCGCCGCAGCACGCAGCGCATCTGGGTCGATCGTGACGACTTCGATGCGGCCAAGGAAGAGCACAAGCTGCACATCTACAGCATCTACAGCTTCGAAGATCTGCAGGCGGCCTGCATCCGCCTGATCGAGGCAGAGCTGAAGGCTGTGCAGAGCGAGCTGGCAGCGCAAGAGGCCCGCCTCGAGGCTTGGCAGGGACCGAGCGTCAAGTGGGACGGAGAGGGGTGGGTGGCTCTGGCCCCTGTTGGGTCTTAGGACAAATCCGGACAAATACGGACAAATCCGGACAAATCCGGACAAATAGGGGGTTGCAACCACACATTGCATGTGGCATATGGTGATCATCAACAACGGAGACGTAACATGTGCAACTCAACCAACTGCAGCCACGACGACCTCAACGACGACATCAGCGACATCTTCGGCGCTGACCTCGGATCGGGCGTCGACATCGACGCGGCCGCCAAGTTCGCCGCTGAGCAGCTCCCCGAGCGCTTCGAGACCAAGTGCGCCAGCTGCAAAGGCTCTGGCCGTTTCATCAGCTGGGCTGGGCGCGATTGCGGCCCATGCTTCAAGTGCAAGGGCAACGGTGTCATCTACACGAAGACCGACCCTGCAGTGCTCGCCGAGCGTCGCGCCAAGGCCGCTGAGAAGAAGGCCAAGCAGGCCGCCGAGGCGATCGAGCAGGCCAATGCGTGGCTCGAAGCCAACCCTGTCGAGGCCGAGTGGCTGCGTGAGCCCATCCGTGGCGACTTCACTTTCCACGCCGACATGCTCGCCGCTCTCAAGCAGTACGGCAGCTTCACCGAGCGTCAGGAAGCTGCTGTGCGCAATGCTGCTGCCAAGAGCGCCGCTCGCAAGGCACAGTGGGCTGCCGAGAAGGCTGAGCGCGAGGCAGGCGCTGCCGTTCTGAGCATGGCTAAGATCCGTGAGGGCTTCGAGAACGCCTCACAGCACCTCAAGCGCCCCAAGCTGCGCATCGCCAACATCCAGTTCTCGCTGGCACCTGCCACCGGCAGCAATGCCGGCTGCATCTACGTCAAGGAAGGCGCTGACTGGGAAGCGCCTTACCTCGGCAAGATCACGCCAGAGGACAAGTTCCTGCGCTCACGTGAGTGCAGCGACGAGCTGGCCGCGATCGTAGCCAAGGTTGCCGCAGATCCGAAGGCAGCCGCAGAGGCACACGGCCACGAGTACGGCCAGTGCAGCTGCTGCGGCCGGGAGCTGACCAACCCAGAGAGCGTAGCTCGCGGCATCGGTCCCATCTGCGCTAGCCGGTGGGGGTGGTAAAATAATTCACTCAGGGGGTTGCAATCACAGGTTGCAGCCCCCATATAGGCTACACCAACCAAGAGGAGATGTACCATGGACCTGATGGACTACCGCAAAGCCGAGCTGGAAGAAGACTTCATGCTCGAGAGCGAGGCCGTGCTGAAGCTCTTTCCTGAGCGCTTCCAGCTTTTCGACGGCACGAGCCACGGGCAGCGCGAGCAACTAGCTCAGCGCCTCGGCCTTATCCCAGCCATCGTGGCTTAAACTTACGGGGGCGGTCTTGTTGGAAGCTGACCGCTCCCACCCACCCAAGAGGAGAATACACATGGACAACTACACCGCAACAGGCATCGCAGAAGGCTTCATCGACGCAGAGAGCGAGGAGCAGATCATCGCCGCGTGGCAGCACCTGCACGACACTGGCCTCGCATATCAGCTTCAGGGCTGCTTTGGGCGCACGGCGCAGCACCTGCTCGCCAAAGGCATCATTTCGTAAGAGGAGAACACCCAATGAAGCTATCACCTAAGATCCGCGCCGCTCTCGACGCAGAGCGCACGATCGCCATCGAGGTCTATCAGGACCACGGTTACGACAGCCGCGCCGACTACATCGAGGCGCTGGTCGAGGAGTTTGATGAGGAGCTGGTCGTGGCCGCCATGGCCGTGCTGCCTCCCAGCGAGGACTTCGATGGGCTCGTCAGCGAGCTCGAAGACTGGCACGTCGTGAACGGACAGTTCGGGGTGGGGGCGTGAAGCCTCCACCAGACAGCTGGCTGCGCGAGCACAACGCTCGCGTGGCCGAACACATCCACCGCCGCAACGTGGAGCGGTTTCTCAGCAATGAATTTGGAGGCACAGATTATGCGCTTGAAGACTAATGGACACGCCACTGGGCATACGCCCGTCAGGATCCGAAACAACATTCTCATGCGCGAGCAGTACACGCTGCTCAACGCTGACACAGGCGATCTGCTTGGCACGATCAACGCCAGCACGCCCGAGGGCGAGCTGCTTATCGGTGCGCTTGCGATCGGGACCGAAGTGCTGTCTATCGAGCTGATTGACGAAACTATCAACATTGTGGATAACGACAGTGGAGATAGTGCGACTAAAGAAACAGGAGAGTGA
>Ga0222714_10001469_pt1 | contig 26561 bp, 21 predicted proteins | sample C33_3DmetaG_FD_165048 | JGI IMG/M metagenome (GOLD analysis project Ga0222714, IMG submission 165048) | Estuarine water microbial communities from San Francisco Bay, California, United States - C33_3D | ecosystem: Environmental > Aquatic > Marine > Unclassified | place: USA: California...
ACCAACACCGTAGTTGTAGAATACTTACTAACATTTCTTACAATGCGCCCTCTATTCAATGTAGCAGTTACTTCAGCGTCAATACCATCTCCTTCAATTGTAACTGTAGGAGCACTAGTATATCCTGAACCTGGGTTAGTCAATGTAATGCCGGTGATTGCTTCACCTACAATAGTAGCAGTTGCTGTTGCCTGCACACCACCAAGAGGAGGTGCATCTATAGTGACTGTAGCACTGCTATATCCAGATCCGCCATCAACGATAGTAAAGTCAAATCCATTAATATAGTTGCCCATTGTAAATCCAGTACCGGTACTGAAACCTGTAAAGTCCATCCAATCGTGATTTTCGTTCTTAGCGGTGATTGTATAATCTCTATTTGTTCTAAACACACAGCGATTAATTCTAAACATCAAATCTTCTGACTGGTGTGCAGTCCAAGTTCTGTTGTTTGCAGAAGTAAACAGAATACCTGAAGCTGCCTGCTTACTAATTACTCTGCTTGTGCCGACATTGTTCTGTCCTAATTCAGCAATCCAAACTTTGTAATTGGGATCATCTGCATCTGGAATAGGAACAATACAATATTCTTTATCTGCTTCTAAAAATACTGGTGTTGGGAATCTAAATGTAGTTGCTTTAAAAGAAACCTCACCGTTAGATGCTGTTGTAGAAATATTACAGTCGCTTCTAGTTTTATGTACAGACCCGCCAGGTATTACTGTAGGTCCTGGATATCCGTTAATTACTTCTCTGAGTTCTAATGTGATGCCATGGTTATCGCTTTCTTTTGAAATTGATTTGAAGAAAAGATCTACAGAAGAAACATACATACCGCCAACCATACCTTCTACTGTAAATGTCTGAGCCATTGGGTCACCGTAGCCACAGAATCCACCGTACATACCAGCATCATAATAATAATACTTCATCATCAGCTCTGCTTCAGCAATTTGAACCTCAATATCAAGATCGGTGTAAATTGGCTCGAATGTAATTGCAGTATCGGTACTAATATCAAAGTTGTTACTTTGTGATAACACAGCTCCCTGAGATGTAGTACCATATGATAATGCAGTATTGTTTAAAGTATCAATGACTTCTTGTGTAGACCAACCAGCAGCTGCAGCAGAAGCAATAGCTGTATCTGTAACTATAGATATACCGGGATTGTTAGATACCACATTAGGAGTTGAATTGTAATAACCGTAACCATATGGATTGTACGTACTAATATAATCTACTCTAACGTCTTCCACTGTCCAGCTTCTTTTTTCTACAGGGTCGCCTATAATCTGTACAGGGTCTTTAACAACAATAGGACCTTCTACTTGTTTCTTAGCAGGTTGTGGCGCTTTAATTCTGTCATACTCTACTCTTTTACTCACAACAGTGTCGCCGCCATAGAAAGTAGCACTCGCAGTTGAAGAACTAGAGTAAGAATTTGTTCCAGATACCATAATACTTACAGGGCCTGCATTAAACTCACCCTCATTAATATTGAGAGATCCTTGACAGTTTCCGTTGCTGTCAGTAGTAACACTTCCCTTAGAAATACCACCCGCTGTGACAGAGTGAATTGCATTAGGAGCTAATCCTGAACACACAAAATTAATAGTTACAGGTCTAATCTTAGCGACAATAGTTGTATTAACTGTCTTTTCGCCCACTGTAACAATGATATCCTCAGGTAAATTACCGGCATATGTTGAATACCCTGTTTCATATCCTGTTTCTATCTTATTAGAAGTAGTTTGTTCATAAGCTGTCCAGGTAGTAAACGTAGTATATATGTTAGCTACTTCATAATAGTCATACCCATTTTCACCCCACCCGGCATTGCCGTATTCAGTTCCGGCAAATGTCTCGCTATAGCCTGTTTGATCTTCCCATGACTTGGTAGATTCTTGTATATCGAGGTTGACTTGTGTCCAGCCATCCCAAGTTACGTTCCAAGCATCATCGTAATTGAATTGATCGTAATTACCTGTTTTGTTGTTGTATGTTGGCTCTACATATGTAGTGTCATGCCATCTATCTTCTTCAGGATCAATATTCATATTGCCCGAATAGTGAACAACAGGAGGACTTACTCTTTCACAGGCTTGTGCCGAAGCTGACCACGCATAACCGCCTGGACAAGCAGGAGGAACACAATTCGCTTGATCAGAATCTAGAACATAAGGAGAAATACAAGTAGGCGTAGGATCCGGGTCAGGTGATGCTACTGGTGTTGTGCTAGTATCATTGATAGTAATGCTAGTAGATGCCCCTGCTGAAAAACCTAAACTATCTGTGCTATCTAATGTTAGAACTAAAGTTTCAGTGCCTTCAGTATAAGCATCATTTGCTATTTGAAAACTAGCAGTAAGATTATCTGGCACAGTGAACGTACCTGATAAAGAACCACTATCTAAATCAGAAGTAGATATTCCTGTAACCGTCCAGCCCACTGTTGTTTCAGGATCAGAGCCGATTGCTTCTAGTATGACACTGACGGTTCCGCCTTCGTCTACAGCAGAGTCGCTTCTTATCAAACGATAAACAGGCGGTGGTGGCGTTGGCGGCACCCAATCTTCTTCTTCTGGGTTTGGAGTAGGTTCAGGATCCGGTTGAGGAGGAATAGGTACGGGTACGGGTTCTGGATCTACAATGATTTCTGGCTCGACCTCAACTTCTTCCCCGGTGTCATCTATAACAACCGGAGGATCTTCTTCTTTGATAACTTCAATCGGTTTAGCAGGATCAGGAGTATTGTCGTATAATAATTCAATTACAATAGAATTCGCTTTACTGGCCTGTAACTGTTCAGCATATACCAGTTCCTGGAAAGGAATATGAAACACTCCTTTTGATTGAGCGCCTTCTTGGTCATCTCCTGTGTATATCACTTTGAAATCTAGCGTATCATCAGTAAAATAAGATCTAAGTTCTTGTTTGCCTACATCAATGGCCGCTCTAAAGTCTGGATTATTTACAGCAGCTACACTGTGCCCTCTGAAAGCATCTACTAGTAGACCATTTTTAAATCTTTCGGTAATACCATCGTCTGCAAAGAATTTAGCATCTTTCGCTTCTCTTTCTAACATGGAAAGAGAGGTATAATATTCTAAGTTTTTGATTCTCTTTTCAAGAGCGCTAATATCCCTCATTGTATATCTAGGATTCTCTACCTGAGAAACTTTAATACCCATGTCAGGTCTATTGTAAATTTTAGCAGCGTTAGATGCCAATGAAGGATAAGGAGGCATAATGAAAGTAGCAAGTGTCATCATTTGAACACTTTCTACAGCAGGTATTTTTACACTTTCAGACTGTGGTCCAGTGATTACACGGAACTCGCCTTTTGCATCTAGAACAACCCTTGCACCCTGTGCTAAGTAAGAATCCATATCTGTTTGGAATTGTTCGACCGGAACAGGGTTAGTTAAACCTGCGCCTTTGTCAATTATAGCTATAGAGCCTGGGTTAACAGTAGCAGCCGCAATAGCAGTTGTGATTTCTCCTGCTGTGGGTTCTTCACTGGGGTTGCCCGCCGCAGCTATAGCAGCAGTGTTAGAAACATAAGGTCTAAAGTCAATAGCGTTTCTTAGATCATACACACCGTTTTTCTGAGAAGAATATACCGGAACTTCTTCTGTCTTGATTCCTGCGAGTCCTGTGTCATCTACAGGATAGGAATCAATACAAGCAAAAGTAGGACCGGACACTGTTCTGCTAAAGTAATCTAGATTAATTAACAAGTAAGAATAAGTAGATAAATCTAATGTACTACTTGCTTTTTTCTTAATGCTAGCAAAACCGTAATAGTTATCTCGTTGACCATTGTCTATTCTAAATTGATTAGTAACATCAATTGCACCTGTTGTGTAATCAGAATTAGAAGATGCTGTAATACTTCTTATTTTAAATACATCTGAAACGCCTAAATTATATTCACCGGAAGTTCCGGATAAGTTAGTATTGGTGTCAATCTTTACATATTGATTTGTTATACAAGTTTTTGCTATAGGAGCAGTATTAGATACTATCGTTGTTAAGTAAGCTCTAAGGTTTAATCCTCCAGATGCAGCGCCGCCCAAGTTTATAGTAACTGTAGAAGAAGTAGTAGAAACTGTAGCTGATGTTAAATCAATGTGCTCGCCAGCTGATATATTATTAGTACCAACAACAATATCATCCTTTGAAACTAATACCATACCTGCAGTTATTTCTGTAGGGGAAGGAGATGAGCTGAATGGGAAACTTTCATTACCTGAAACCGAAAGTGTTACTATACCATTAGATCCCAATTGTACGTCAAACTCTTTTGTGTAACTAAAAGAATAATCGTATGAAGGTGAGCTTCCTGTTTTTAAAGACTTAACAAAAGTCTTGGGAAGTTTCCATAAAAATCTATTAAAGTTGGACTCGTATACAAAAGCATTGCCGTCATCATTAAGAACTATGTCAGCAAATCCGTCAGCGTCAGTTTGATCGTAATAAACACTTCTTACGTTTTTGAATTCTCCGGACTCCATTTTAATATCATATAGATACATTCTATATTTAGCAGAAGCAGTACCTGCAGTTCCGGATTCAAGAACAATATGTCTAACTTTGGCTGTACCCACTCTGCTTCCAGTAACCGCATAAGTACCAGTGTCACTGTATTTTCCACCACTTACTCTGTCTTGTGCAGCAGAATATAATGTTACTGGATTGCCGCCGTCTACGTCCCAAACACCACAAAATTCATCTACTTCTATATAGTTTCCATATGAAGTGGTAACAGTAGCATCAACACTTGTTATTGTATCTGTAGGTTTATCTACAGCTATTAACTGAGCAGCTTTTAATTCTCTCAAGTAACCTGCAACATTTGCTTTACCTGGTTCTACGAATACTGCCAGTTTAGTAGCATCGCCGCCGTTAGCTGCTGAAAACACGCCGCCATTTTCACCATCATTTAAGTGTTCTTTTAATGAAACAAGTAATCCATTTACAATGTAATTACCATTAGCTTCGTATGCTCTCTTAGCTATTTGATCGCTTAGTTGTCCTAAAGAATCTATTTTAGTTCTAGTCCTAATAATGTTACCGTACTGGAATTCAGCATATGTAAAGAAATTATCAGGGATAGATACATTAAAAGCATAAGAAGCTAAGCTTGCTGTTACTTTATATCTGTCTGCACCGGGAGCATTAAAGTTATAAGTTCCTCTAGCAGGATCTAAAAGAGTATTGTCATCATTAGACTGTACAATAGATTCTGCAATAACAAACCCTATTTTTGCTCTGATTGCTGCACTGTAAGGATGTACATAAGTAGATATTTTTTCAGTTCTTAAAAACTGACCCTTAGCATATATGATGCCAGGAGAAAGCTGTATTTTAGTTGTAGATCCAAAATACCTATCACCTATGGTAGAGCCTTCTCTTGCATTAACTTGAAAGGTTTTTCCTCGGTAATTGCCATTGCTAGTAACAGTTAAAATTTCGTCCGCTTGGAAATTTCTAGTAGCGCTATTTCCAAAAGAGGTGTATGCGAGATACAAAGTTTTCATGTTAGGAGCAGATGTGGTTAGACCAGATCTGACATCTACAATAGTAGCTACAAGTCCAGACTCTCCGGTTACTTCTTCTCCAATAAAGTTTACTAGCTGATTGTTATTAAGGGTAACGCCGTCATCATCTACGTCCTCAATTTTAACATAGTCTACAAGAGAAATGCTTTCCTCACAGCCAGATATAATTGCACCTTCTTTTAATGTGAAGCTTCCAAGGTTCGATAACTGATCTTGCAAAGTGGTTTGCAGCTGGGTAAGCTCTCTGGCTTGTACTGCCACACCTGGTTTGAACAAGATCCTGTTATAGTTCTTTTCAGGATCAAAGTTATCAAAATACGGATCAATGTTTAAATTAAGCGACATTTATTTTATTCCTAGAAGTTTACAATTACCTTAATAGTTTCAGCCTGATCTACTGACCTAGTTACCGGCGCACGGTTTTCAATGTATATAACTTCTCCTGTTGCAATACTTACTTCAGGATTAGCGATACTATTTATATTAGCTACTACAACACTATTGCCTGTAGATGTATTTGTCCAGTTTCCATTGTCCAATGAAATTAGAGGAACGATGGGTAACAAATAAACTTGATAGGCAGCTGTTCCAGTATCATCAATTCTTATTTGTGATACAATAAACTCTCCGCCGTCTGGTGTGGTGATTATACTGTCGTACCCATTATCTGTGTTTAAGAAATCTGAAGTATCATCAGTATAAACTACAAATGCTGCAGTGGCAGTTCTACCAGTCCATATACCTGTTCCACCATACCGGCGAAAATTCTTCGCTAAACCTATCTGTCTAAAATCATTATCTAAAACTAAATCTTCGTTGTCCTTGTCATATATTGTAGTTACAATACCCACAGTAGAAGAATAAAATCCTCTTACAACATTAGCACCGTGTCCTTCCACCGGAGAAACAATAGCTCTAGCTGCAAAATCTGTGCCTGTTCCTCCGACTTGTGTTATAGAAACATTAGCATATGTATACCCTGACCCAGCATTTGTAATATCTATAGAAGTTACTATACCGCCGACTACTACTGCATCAGCTGTAGCTCCAGTACCGTCGCCAGTAATTACAACGCTAACGTCATTTTGAGCGTACCCAGAACCTGGAGTAGTTATTACAACCCTGTCAAGCGTGCCTGGGATAGCGGCCGCTTCTACTGCTGCTTGTAAAGCTGGAAGTGAATCCGGTTCTCCTAGTGTAACAGTAGCCTCAGCCCCTGTACCGTCACCGACGAATTCTACAATAGCAAAAGAATATCCAGACCCCTGAGATGTAATGGTAATACTGTCTACTTCACCGCTACTATTAATAGTACAAGTAGCACCAGCATCAACACCATCACCGTTAATAATAACTTCAGGTGCTGAAGTGTAACTACCACCAGCAGTAATAGTAAGACCGTCTACAACACCATTAACATCAAATTGCGGATTGCCTGTAAGTTTTCTAACAGGCATCCAGTTATCATCTAAAAATTTAGTTTGATCTGCTGCTGATATCTCACACATAAATTTCCATTTATAACCGTCTTGATTGTCAGCGTCGTGTTCAAAAGGAATTGGTCCAGTGCCTTCAGGTTTGGTAGTGCTCAGTGAATTATTGTTATTATCTAAACAGAGGTATACACGCATATCACTAGTAAGGACATAGAAGTTTGCATCTGCAAGATTTGTAGCTTCTGAATGAGCAGGATTATCAGAAGAATAAGCATCGTCATAAGGATCATATACAGTTTCCTGACTTACATCCCAGTCTATTCTTCTAATTAAATGACAAGTATCAGCAGAAGTCAGTCTTTGCATAAAAAGAATATTTCTTCGATATTGATTAATATATGCGTTAGAATCTATACCAACTTCCGGCGAACTCTCATCAGCTAAACCGGTTTCTGGATTAATCCAAGAATCGGTTTTTCCGATAGTGTAGTAATAGTAGTCGTTGGCATTTTGAATATCCCTATGAAAGGATCTAGCCAGCTCTACTCTTCCTGATCTTGTCAATAAAAGTGACATCTACTTACCTTAAGAAATAGTAATAGTCCAAGTAATAGTCATTGTGTCTGCAGCACCCTTGTTAATTACAGAGTAAGTTACACGACAAAGCATATCACCGGCAGAAGAAGCATTAAAGATACCTGCTTCTGTTAAAGATGCTGTACCTACCCCTGCACCAAAAGTAGCAACGTATGCTACACTGTTATCAGTTGCGGTTGTAGAATCAAGAACAACACGAGCTGATTCACTACCCAATCCTGTATTAGCAGCTACAGGTGCAGTTGCACCGGTTCCAATTGCCATGTGTGACATTACTGAAGAAGCTGTGCCTGCCATGCGAGACGCAATAAAGTCTAGGCCAGTATCAACGACTAGATTAGATATGTGACGCTCATCTTTAATGTTGCCGTCTGTATCATAAACTACTACGTCTACTTTACCGGTCACATTTAATTTTTTATTAAACATTTAAAATATCTCCAAATTTAAAATGAACCATAATTATATCCTGACATAAAATCTTCTAAGAAATAATCTTCGCTGATATAATCTTGAGGTCCTGTTATTGTTCCGCTGTCTGAGACAGTCGGTGTTTCATTGAAAGTTCTACTCCAAGATACTTGTTTTGTGAATTCATCATTAGCACTTGGAATTGAGTTAAACCCAATAGGGTCATATACTTGTTTAGTTATATTTATGCCTAAAGTATCAGTGGTAGTAGCAGAATCTGAAATATTCTTTCCTACACCTAACACTGTTATTACAGAAGCACTTACTGTATCACTAAGCGATCTTGGGAATCCTAATCCTGCTAAAAATGTTTCAGTAACAGAAACAGTTTCCGTCGGTAGTGATTTGCTGTAAACAACACTTAACAATTGAGAGGTGTTTACAGTAGTTTCTAAATCCAAATTATAACCGACAACCCTTTCAAATGAATCAGTTGAAACAACAGATTCTGAAAGATTTTTGCCGAAGTTCATAATTATGCCGCCGGTGCCCACGTATTGACATTCAACATAGGTGTCATCTACATAATCCTGTACACAGACATCATTAGCTAATACTGAATCCGCATAATAAGGCTCAATGGATATAACGAAAATATCATCGTCAACAGTAAAGGAATCTTCATAATCTCTATAGTAGTGTACTGCGATAAGAATTTCATCAGATGCTGTCAATACCGATTCAGTTATAAACTCATTCAATTCAATACCATCGACTGTGAAAGAAATGTCAAGGGAGATGTCATTTACAATAATTAGATCTCCAAAAACTTCTTTACCAGCAGGGTGCATATGTTGTCTAAAGACATCATTCCAAATATATTGAGGCAATGAGGATTTTATTATATAAGAATAACTTTGATACTTGTAATTGTCTTGAATTAAATTTACATCTGATAACTTACCTTTATCGTCCTTGAATTTACCGGGATAAGAAAAAAGGTAAGATGTAGTTAATGTGAGTGTTAATGATACATTTGTGTCAGAAGTAATAACTTGCGTCAAAGAAGCTGAAGTATATCCAGAACCGGGCGCAATAATCTCGTAAGCAGTTGGCACATTAGTAGTGCCTACTGCTGTTACTCTTATATAAGAAAGGTCGTTATCGTTCTCTGAGAAAGAAAACACATCGCCTATTTTAAAACCTGCATTAGATCCGCTATAACTACCGGAAGTTACTCCTGTTAAAACTCTACAAAGATATCCTTTTGAGTTTTCAGGAATAGCATCTTCGCCGTTCAAAACTGCAAAAGAAGTATAGTCTGAGGTATCTAATGTCAGAGTCGGCGATACATATCCAGTACCACCGTTGTTTACTCTAATCTCCGTTACTTTCCCATTAGAAACAGTAGCTACTAAATCTGCCCCTGTTCCTGTAGAATCTGTTACAACAATGTCCGGAGCTGAATAGTATCCGGTACCTTGTGAAGTTATAGATACAGATGTAATTATACCACCCATCACGGTAGCAGTCGCAGCCGCGCCTGCACCTTCTCCTATAATGCTAGTAACAGAAGCAGGAAGGTCCAAGAATAATTCATATTTAAAGGGAAAAGTATACGCACTTTTGTTTGCTCTTACTGCCGATGCAGTTAAGGTTCTAGGAAGTGTATTTGGTCTACGATATCCTGTACCTTCTTCTGTGTAATAGTTAGGAGTCTCGTAGTAAACAATATCAATTAGTTTGCCATACAAACTAGAAGGTTTGTAATTGTTTTCTCCCAATAATACTTTTATTGATTTTTCTTGTTGCCAAATACCGTCAGAGGCTTTTAAAATATACTTACTAGGATAAAAGACTTCTACGCTTTCATTAAAAAGAATTTTAAAAAATGCTTTAATAGATCTTTCTGAACCTTTAGATTCATATATAGACTTTATATTTTTATATAAAGTTTTTTTATCAATCTGCAATATTTGTGGAAAGTCTTTTGCAAGCTCTAGTGCTTTTTTATAAAGTTCAGTGTCCTCAAATTCTTCTAGGTCATAAAAATGTTTGTTAAGAAGTACGTTGGCAGGATTACCATCGCTGTCCATAAACTCATAATATTTTTCTAGGAAGGTAACAAAGTCTGGGTAGTCTTCTCTAATAAATTCAGGAAGCGTATACTTAATACCTAAACTTGATTTTTCTAAATATTCCTGTACGCCGGTATTAGCATAATCTAAGATTGCTGTTAATGAAGCACCGGTCCCGTCACCCGTGACAGTTATCGTTGGAGATGCAGTATAACCACTTCCGACATTTGTTATTTCTACGCCGACAATACTACCGTTATAAACTGAAGCTGTTGCAGCCGCACCTGAGCCTCCACCGCCACTAAATGTTAAGGTAGGGGGACTGGTGTAACCACTACCACCGCTGGCAATGTCTACTTCAGAAACAAATCTTGTAGATTCACTAATTTGATGTGCCATTAGTATCCTTTAGCTGTTACACTTATATCTAAACCTTTCCTAGACCCTGTAATGGCGCTCAAAATACTATTATCTAAAGTTAAGACAGTATTTTTTGAAGGTTTTGCAACAACAGCTGATGTTGAAGTAGCTGAAGTTCTAGTCAACACACTTGTAAGTATGTCTTTAGATTCATCGTGCGGTCTAGTGTTTATACGTATGGCTACTTCTGAACCATATAGATTTTTAACATTCAATGCTGATAATTGTATTTTACCTGTAGAATAGTCTACAGTTCCTACCGTTCCTACATTAGTACCTGTTTGAGTTTGTAAATATATTATTCCGTTTCCGTTGTATGCAGGAGGCGCAACATTTGAATTTGGTAAATCTTGTAGTTTTACTTTGTAAGTTGTTTCATTAAGAATTGCATCGAACCACGTAGAGTGTAATTCTCTTGGTTGAATCCTAGAATTAAAACTAAATGTATATGTAGAAGCAGTGTTCAATATTGGACTTAATCTTTTTTGTATAATAGGAATAATATTAACCGAAATAATAGATGTAGAAGATTCTTTGACTATATTATGCAGCCTAGAATAATACAAACTTGTATTTAACACATTTAGATCTGTAGCAAAGTAGTCTCTGATTGCACTACTTACAGATGCTTGTATTTGTCCTGCTGATAAAGCAGTGATATTAGGATCGTACACTACTCCCACTTTAAGAGCAATATAAGTGTATTCCGGATCTATATATTCCGGTAAAATAGAAACTGATCCTTTAGGTATAATAACACCTGTTGTTATATTTTCTTTATCTTGTTCTGTTATTACCTGTCCGGGCATAGGATCTAAAGATATAAAAACCTTACCGTATATAGGAGGATCGTTTTCTTCGCCTCCCCAAACTGCACAAGATCTAATATTAGAATTACTTGCAAGAATAAGACTCTTATAGTCAGCTGAGGTTACTCCTCTTTCTCTCGCACTGTTGTATCTAGGAGCGTTTAATTTAATACTATCTATGCTTTCTTTCTTTTGTCCACCGGAAGCTTTATTTACTAAAGTAGTGGTAAAAATTTCTGTTGCCCCTGTTAATACTCTCGCACAAGAAAATGATCTAGCACCGTTTGCCTCATCACCATTTGTATTGATGTAATCAACTAGCACTACATTACCAGGCACTAATTTTTTGCCCAATACGTCATCACCAAATCTTATAGAGTAGGTACCGTCAATAGTTTCTTCTAAAAAGTATACTTTACTTGTGTTGGTTATATCTAATAAACCGACATGAGAGTTATAAGAAGTTACAGTAAAATCAGACCCAGATGTTTGTACTCTTACTCTAAGTGTAGAAGTATCAATATTTTTGTTAGGTATAACTAATGATTTTGTTTCATTACCACTAGAAATTAAAAACTTATTTGATACTCTTTTACCTTCTTTCAATAACATATTATTGAATATAAATCTAGGTGTTCCAGCATCATCTTCTAATGTAGTTTGTAATGTCTCTGAAGGATAAAAAGTGTATGAAGTTCCTTCTACGGCCGCTTCAAAAACGGTATCTCTAGACAGTGTATACACTGATTCAGAATAACCATCAGGTGGTTGTATTTTAAATGTTACAGTAGCAGTAGCACATCTTCTAGATCTAGGAGTGTATCCTATAGCTTTAGCAAGAGAAACAATAGAGCTTCTTTTAATAGCAGAATCTAAAAATGATTCATTGGCAATTAGATGAGCTAACATTGCATTATAATGGGTATTATATGCAAGGGTATCAATCAATATGGAAAGCGCTGATCCTTCAAAATCATAGTCAGATAACTCGCTCTGTGAAGATAAAAAGTTCTTCAGATTTTGTTTGATAAGATCAAAGTCTAGTTCTGTTACATTTATTTGAGGCATTTTCTTACCTTAGTCTCTCTAATGTGGTATTAAGAGTTTGAGGCTGTGGGAAACCCACAACATAATAATATATGCTAATCTCATATGCGTTGTTATCTATGTTAGCTCTAACCACCACATCCTCTAATTTTGCTCTAGGTTCGTATGTGTTTACTAAATTTTCTATTACTTTCTGCATTGCGTTTGCTGCTAAAGGTGTTATATTTTCAAATAACATACCTCGCAAGTTTGCTCCTTTTTCAGGGGCAAAAGGTCTTTCGTAATAATTGGTAAGGATTAAAGTTCTAAGACTTTGTTTAACAGCATTTACATCTAATTTCTTAGACAAATCACCCGTAGTAGGGTTGACCGCAAAACTCAAGTCAAAGTCTTTATATATTCTTGTTGTACTTTTTTCTCGTTCCATAGTTGTATTTATATCCCAATACCATATAACTTAGGAACTTTTACATTTAAAAATCTTCCGGCGGCTTCAGATTGTCTTCTACTAACATCTATAGTAGGTGTAGGTTTTGTAATTGTGGGCATTCTTCCGGTTTTTAAAATACCGGCCGCATCTACGCTTGGGAACGATACAGGTATACCACGAACTACTACATCCACCCCATCTTTTTCTAGATTCGGTATTTTTTTACATAAACTTTCTAAATCTAACGCGCCTGTTCTGAGTTTATTTGGTAGATTATCAATATCACCAAGGTCTCCTAGATCTACATCGCCCCAATCTCTTTTCAATTGTTTTAATGAGTCTGCAATACCCGGAGCTGCTAGACCTATAAGCGCTGCTTTTTTAGCAAGGTCTGCAACCTGTGACTGTAAACTAGTAGGATTCTTTGGTATGCTAATTTCAGGTATGGCGTCTTTCAATGCACCCTTTACATTATCTGCTGCACCTTGAATAACTGATTGTATTCCTCCTATAGCACCGTTAGCTATAGAATTAATTTTATTAGTTACCGCGAGATTCCCAGCTTGTATCTTATCTGCCATTTTCAGCAATTCTTTTGATGGACCACAACTCATTTTAGTCTCCTTTAGTTCATATTAATTGTAGAGGCAGTTTCTGTGATATTGCCCGAAGCTGTTTCATTTCTATTGCCACCGGCTGATGTGCTAACATCACCGTCTGCACTTTCTACAATGTTACCACCGGCTGCTATACCTGTATTACCACCTGAGACCATATTATAATCAGTTGCAACAACCGTTGTCATTTTATCTAAATGAGTTTCACTTACTTCCCCAGACACTGTAGTGGTTTTTGTTTTGCCGACGGTATGTGTTTGAGCGCCGACAATAGTTTCACTATCATCTTTAGCAACACGATAACCTCTATTGCCGTTGACCTGTGTATTAGAATCAGACAATACTTCCATAACATCATTGCCACCTATTTTAGTAACTCGATCTCCGCGGACCGTGTTAAATTGATTCCCGTCAACCTCTGTGTACATATCACCTTTGACATAAAGTTTTGCATTGCCTGCAATAGTAACATCACAGTTTCCGCTAATAGAAACTTTGCGATCCCCTACTGTAATTTCGTATTCATCTGATACTATTTTTGTTATTCTAGTACCATCATGCTGTATTTCATAAAAAGTGCCTGAGTTATGATACTCATGTATTCTTCCGTTTCCGGGAGTGTCATCCACTTCAAACACATGGCCCGATTCTGTTTCTACTACTCTATTATATGGGTAAACAGAGGTGAGTCCGTTGTCAAATGTAGGAACTGTACCAGCTTCTGAATACTTACCATCTTTTGTAGTCCCAAATCTAGGATGCGGTTCACTCCAAGTTTCTCTTTCGTATGTCGCACCAGATTTATCTTCAGCAACAGAAACAACACTAGAAGCTACAGCTCTAGGAACTTCTTCGACTTTGTTTACTCTTTTAGAAATAAGACTTGCATGAGTTTCAGCATCTTTGCCTCTAGCCAATCTAGATATGTCAGGTTCACCTAGTTTGTTATAACCAGGATCTTCTCCGTTTCTAGGATATAGCTGATTGGGGTCGTAAAATCCTATATTAGGATTAGACTCTCTGTGTAAAGGCAAACCGGGAAGTGAACCTATTATAACAGGTATTTGGTCGTCTTCGTCACTAAAAAATCCTACTACTGTTGATCCCTCAACAAGAGAGGGGGTATCCATAATACCCGACACACTAGCAGAAGTAACAGGCATAACAGGAACTGACCAGGGCAAATCAACAGTCGGCAGTATCTGTTTGTTAGCAGTGTGGTACCCCAATATCCTTACACGATATCTACCTAAAAATTCTGGGTCGGCCCTGTCTTCTACAACACCTAGCCACATTTTAAAATTTGGTCTAATCACTCTTTTCTCCCATGCTTGCTTTAAGTCCATTTTTAACGACTTCAGCAATAATACTATGCTCACCATACAAAAACTTATGTTTAATAGCTGTAATCAAATACGTTCCTGTTAGATATTGATCGAACACAAGATCTGGAGAATTTTCCTCTTGGACTATAGAACGAGCTGAGGGATACAATATGTTAATTAAAGCTCCTACTTCTATATCAGTTCTACCAGGTATCTGAATTTCAAATTTAAAATTATTAAAAGAATTTATATATGATTGTCTATAATGAACCCTATCAGTCATATATTGTGCAGGATGGCCTTCGGGCAAATCTAAGTGGTCTGTCACCCCGTAGTCATCAAATAAACTAGTATTGTAAGATACAAATTTAGAATGAACAAAGGGGTTTCTAATGATATCCGGAATAGGAATACCTGCATCTGTTTGAACAAACCCCTCAATTTCTTCTCGGTAATCGAAAGTAGATTCAGTCATTCTTTTTGTAGTTAGATCATATCCACGAATAGAATTTGCATGATACCCCTTTATAGTGCCTTCTAATATATCTACAGTATTGGGCATTTTCATGTTTTCTATTCTAGTTGCCTCGGGTGGTAACTGATTACCATAGAATGTATATCCAGATTGTCTTCTAGGAATTAAATTTCTCTGTAGCTCTATAACATACTCATCAAACAATCCAGAGGACAATTGTTGGTTTATCAATGATTCTAAACTGATATAATAAAACCCTTTATTACTTTCAAAGAAGAAATAATCCGCACCGTTAAGGGTTGCTCCTTTTGTTCTTTTACCTAAAAAAGACATATTTTTAAAAGGAGACCAATAATTAGAAACATATCTAATCTTACTAATATGAGGAGTATCACCTATTACTAGACTTGATTTTTTATCTGCACCTATTTTTCTAGGCAGAGAGAGATAATCTTTGAATATTTTACCTGCTATTTTGTCTGTAGTGTCAGTAAAAGATTTTGTGACTGTAGATACTTGATCGACAAATCCCTCTGAGGAAATGAAGGCAATCGTATAAAAAGTTTCTCTATCATTATTCAATGTACGATTTTCTATTGAATACACTTGAAAACTTTTTTCAATTACATTTCCTGGAATGTCATCTAGTGTGGGAGTTCTATATTTTATAGTAAGCCATTCTACCCCCACTATTGGTAACTCTCCTATTAAGTTGGAAGAATCAGCAATAACGGCACTGCCTGTGAGGCAAGGAGAAAAGATATCCTCGTATAAGTTCAATTCTACTACAAAATTTATTAAATCTACATCGGTCCCGTCACCTAATGTTAAAAATAACTCTTCGGTAAGAACGGAACCTGCTGTTTGTAGTATTTCATCACTTGCAGACATATTATATAGCCATTAATTTTTTATAGGAAGAAACAAACTCTTTAACAAATTCGGGTTTCAGTAACCAAATACGTCTTTTTAAATCGTTTTCAGCTATCTCATGGTCAAGATTAGTAATAGGTAGAATATCCAATTCGGTAGAATAATCTACAATAATAGAGGTGTCTTCTTCTAATACATAGTGGTGTACCTTTAAAGCATTCCCTACCCCATATTTATCTTCAGTATAGGCAAACATTGCGTTAGAATTTCTAGGCCATTCTTCATATGGATTTACAATATCATTGACTACTAAAATTATCCAATGATAGTACACGTTGTTATAAAATTTCTTAGCGAGAATTTCAGGGGTGTCACCTTCTTGTATATAATAAGAATCTAACGCTAGCTTACCCACAGCAGGTCTTTTTAAACCTACTCTTTTAAAAATATCTTTAACTAGTGCAGTATTGTTGCTTCCTAACTTATAAGCAATGTTTGATATTGATTTAAAAAACATTAGTAGCCTTCTCCCCATTGCTCTCCAATTCTGTCGTTTGTGAGAGTTTCCAGTTCTGAGAAGGATAAACTCACATTGATTTCAGAAGGACCGCCTTTAGTGCCTTTAAAAGTTGTAAAGTCTGTGGCACCATACGTAACTGACATATCAGTAAGAGCACAAGTAGATATTTTACTTACGTAGGTGTTTCTTTCACCTTTGTATCTATATTCAATATTGAATTCAGAAGGATAAATCAAAAATAGTCTACTAGGATCTAGCTCAGGGTGCATATGATATTTGAACATCTGAATTATCTCCATAACACTTTGTAATTCAGCGTCACTTCTAGGGGCAAACTTATATTGGAATCCAAACTTTCTAAATCCCATATTTTTAAATAGTTGTTCTTTATATGGGTTGGCTACTTTTTTACTAGTGGCTTCGATCAACCCAGAGAGATCTCCTGATAACCCAAACTCTCTAGCAGGTTTAGCTGCATTTTGTATTACACCCCTAACCAATAAAGCACCAAAGCCCTGACCCGAATCTAACATTCCTTGAAAATCTACATCTCCGTTTTCTTTTCTAGCAATCAGATCTCCGCCTGAAGCAAGTGCTCCACCGAGAGCCCCCATCTCAGCATTCTCCCATTCTGCACTATACGATGCGCTAGGTGGTGCAGATACATATAATTCTATAGCAGACAGCAATCTAATAGTAGAGCTTGTGCTTGCCATTGTCAATGGAGCACCAGCAGCGGCCGCAACGAGACCTGTTTCCATTATTTTACCGCCAGGAGATCCTCCCTCAACAGTTGTTTTTAATGTAGCATATGCAGCTGTTCCCGCTGCAACCGCTCCTACTCCTGCTAAAGCACCATCAGCAGCTTCAGAATTTACTCTATTTTCGCTTGCGTATTGTTCGGTCAATTTTTCCTGAGCGGCAAGCCATTCTGTAGAACCGGAATCAACCAGAGACTGGGCAGCGTTTCCTACTCTAGTATTATTTCTTACATTGATATAAAAAATAACACTGTGTACAAACTCAGTATTTTCCTGCAGGTTTGCTGGGTAGGATAAAGTCTTAGGAGACGATAGGTCTTTTGCTGGTAAACTTGCTTGTTTGTTTCTAGCAATATTTATAGCACTAGATCTAGTGGATTCTATGTTTGTTAAACTATATGGATTTTCTTCGCCGGCCATTAAGGTAAACCTTTGTTTGTTTGTTTACCTTATTTATAACGATAAAATTACTTTTCGGTTGATTCTTCAGTAACTTCTTTTGTTTCTATTTTGCCCCATTTACCAATTGGACATGATGCCCATTTTAGTCTAACTTTTGCTGGCATAAAGCATCCACACTTTTTACAAATACTGAGAGTTTTGTTTAGATGTTCACAAGAATTACAGGTGGTCGCTCGTTCTCTCATTTCAGGACTCATTTTTAGCTTTCTCCTTTTTCTTATCAATGATACCACGACCACATGAAAGAGGTCTATACAATTCTCTAAGCTCTAATGCTTTATCGTAATATTGTTTTAAACGATCTTGATAGTCATCCATAAACTCAAAAACAATACCCGACCAAGGACAGGCTAGAATATTGGCGATTGCTTTTTTCGCCGCTTCTTTACCTTCACGTTTTTGTAAATAAGTAATGATTCTGTGAATGGGTTGATAGACTCCAGCACCTGCGCTATCCCATCTAGAAATATCATACACTGTTTTACCTAAACAAGCTCCAGTGATAATCATTTCAGAAGCAGTCGTACTATAAACAGTTTCACAATTTTCTAGTAACTTAGCCCCAGACGCATTTCTAGGAAGTACCTTATGCCACCCACATCTAGAGGAAACCATCCTAATAGCATCTGTATTGGTGAGAGGGTGTGGCTTAACAACAATGTCTTGTTCTACTGATAACAACCTTTCTAATTCTGTGGTGTCTATTAAATCTAAAAGATTGTGTCCAGGCAAAAACACAATATGTTTTTTGTCTTGATGTTCTTCTGGCAATTCTTCTAACACATATTTGTCACTAAATGATGCAACAAATTTATCAAAAAGCTCTTCACCTTTTTTACCAGAGTCTATTTTTGAAGCAAAATCTATTAAACGACAATTGACTTCTCTGGACTGTGTAGTTACCCATATACCACCACCTGCAAATTCAGTGTAGGTGAATTCACAAAAATCCGTTGGTTGTAATGAGCTAACATCATAGGTGATTGGCCAAGGACATAGGTTTCTTACTACCTCCTCGTTTTCTACTGCCCAATCATTTCTTATTGATCTTGTGGCGTAAGGTCCAATTTTCATCCTTTCATTGGACCTATCCGACATTCTATTTGATGCCCACCTAGGTTCTGCTTTGCCCCCTTCCTTGTCGGGCTCTTTTTTTAAATCTTTAGGTATTGGCTGTAATTGGTCATACGCGGTGTTGATAAATTTCATGTTATATCCATTATAAAAAATATATGTATTATATAGTAAAGAAAGTAAACTCGTCAATATCCCAAATATTTTGTGAAGTGAAGTCTCTCCAAGCCTGTGCTTTAGCATCAAGTTCTGCAAGATCAGCACTGGGAGTCAATCCCAATCTAATCTGACTTTGTACCTGCATTATCTTTGCATCTAATTCTGCAAATGCGTCTTTTCTTCTTTTTCTTAAAGTCTTTAAACGATTTTCATTTCTAGCAGGACGATTGCCTATAGGAACTTCTACTAACTCATATTCCCTCATAAATTTTTCAAAATTGGGCATATAAACTGCACTTGTAGGAGCAATGCTATGAGTTTCAGTATTTCTCAAGTTAATAGTGCCTAGAGGAGGGGCTTCAACACAAACATAGTTTGTTCCTGCTAAATGAAAGTCCGTAATAACATCCGGCAATACAGTATTAGATAAACGATCTCTGAGAGTAACCTCAAAGATAGGAAATTCTAATACTTCATTAGTTTCCTGATTAATTCTAGCGTATAACATTATTGTGTCTCCATTATTCGGTTATCCAGCTAGTCGTTCTGCTGGTAGTAGTGTTAGTTATTTGTGATGTATTCGTCAACCAAGTTGTGGTATCCGAAGTATTCCATTCAGTGCTTGTATTTCTAGACTGAGTATTTACAGTATTAAAGGTACTTGTAGTATTCCAATATGTAGTATAAGTTCCACCCCATGTTGTCGTAGTATTTCTACTAGCTGACCCAGTAATCGCATAGGTATTATACGTAGTTATAATCCACTGTGTAGTTGTGTTGTAACAGCTAGTTACCGGTGTTGTTCCGCCGGCTACCGGAGTTCCGGGTACACTCCAATTAGTTGTCCACTCAGTAGTATAATTATATGAAATAAAACTTGTAACATATGTAGAAGTTTGATGGCAAGTATTCCGTGAACCGTAACTAGCAATATAATCCTGACAAGTGTTTCTGGATAGTGTGCAGGCATATGATGAAGTAGTGAACGTGGTATTATACGAGTATGTTGTATTATTTCCCTGACACAATTCTATACAATCATAACACTCAGTTTCTGGTTTCGAGGTGTACCATGTAGTATTTGTCGTATTATAGGCATAAATTACACAACAACCGTTGGTAGAACATTTTGGATCAACACTGTTATAACCGTAGTCTGAACATTGTAATGCCCAGGTCTCAGCATCTACACAATAGACCCCGTAATAATAACCATATTCCTCACACGTAGTGTTTACTACACTTTGAGTCACAGGACAGCTTATATATGTGTAACTAGGTGCACCACACGACTGCAAAGAACATCCAGGTGATGCACTATCTTCATCGTAAAGACCGCTACAGTTATAATATCTACATCCAGAAACAGGTTGGGTATAACTGTAAGGAGTAATTGTTGTGTTTGTACTAACAGAGCTAGATACTGTACTACAGGTTGTATTATAGTTAGTGGCATAGCAAGTCTGGGCCCAATTAGTTACGGTTGTGTTGTAACAAGTATCAAAGTAAGTTCTACTTATACTATCAGGAACAGGACCGGAGCTGGTTGTTCGTGAGGTCGTTCTAGATGTATTGACAGATGGTGTAGTATAAGAGGTTACATTATTTACAACACATTCTACTGTATTTCTACTGTAAGCAGGATATGAAGTTGCAACTCCCCATGTGGTAATTGGCCAAGTAGTTGTAGTGTTTCTAGTAGCAGTACCGTCTGTTGTTCGACTAGTCTGAAATGTTGTAGACGTATTTGCATTTACCCCCCAAACTGTAGAGGTTAATCTATTTGTTAACCAAGAAGTTATCTGGGAAGTATTGGTGTTAAAATTTGTCGTGGTGTTGGTTGCAAAACTAGTATTTCTATTAGTTACTTGCCCACCTTGTAAAAATAATTTTCTAGTCCAACTCATTATATGCCCTTATGAATAACTACGCCAAGACTGAACACCCATCCAAGTTGAACCGTTATCTACTGAGTCTAAAATAATAAGAGTTTTGCCTGTACCGGTAATAATAGAACCACCTCTATTAAAGGTAGTGGTTGTCGGGAAAGTAATAGTACCTGCAGATGAGTTTTCTATTACAAGATATACTGTATTTACGGAACCACTTACAAGTCCTGAAACTGTAAAAGTAGTATTTCCTGTAAGCCTACAAGTAACTGTGTCACCACTATTTAAATCAATATTATTTGTACCTGTAATATTACCTAAAGCCTGTACTTTTCCTCTGATAATAGTATCGACAAGATTTGCCCCCTGTAAATCAGCAGTAGTAGTAATGTCATCTGTAGCAGATATAATTTCTGCACTTAACGTACCGGTAGCATTTCCATCGGCAGCATCTAACTTTCCGGATACATCTGTTTGTAAAGTGCCAATGTCTGTTTGTAAAGTGCCAATGTCACCTTCATTTGTAGTAACCCTACCTTCTAAGGTAGAAATATCTCCCTCATTTGTAGTAACTCTACCTTCTAAGGTAGTAATATCCGTAGCAGCAGAGTCTACTCTGCTGTCTAGATCGGTAAAATTACCATCTAATTCTGTTATTGTTAAAGCTCTAGGTAAAGAACTTCTTAATGTGATCGCCATTTGTCTATTAATCCCGTTAATAAATAAATACAAGTTTATTCTATTTATAACACCTATGACATATACAAAAGAATTATATCAAGGAAGGTTCGTTCCCAATAATCCATCTAAGTATAAAGGGAATGTTACCAACATTATTTATCGCTCTGGGTATGAGTTAAAATTTATGAATTGGTGTGATAAAAATCCAGATGTACTAGAATGGGGGTCTGAAGAAGTTGTTATACCTTATCGTTCTCCTTTAGACAATAGAATACATAGGTATTTTGTAGATTTTTATGTGAAAGTTATAAGTAATAATAAGATTAAACGATATTTGGTTGAAGTCAAACCATATCGTTTCACACAAGAACCAAAGAGACCGAAACGCAAAACTAAAAGGTTTATAAATGAAGTTATGCAATGGGGTGTAAATTTAGCAAAATGGGAAGCCGCAAAATCTTTTTGTGATGCAAGAGAATGGGAATTTAAATTGATAACCGAAAAAGAATTAGGTATATGAATCTTGAAAGAGCTGTAATTGAAGTAGCCGGCGGGTGTAATTACTCCTGCGCTATGTGTCCTCATTCAGATCCCGGCCGTGGAAAAGACTGGACTCGTATCATGCCATTAGATATGTTTGAGAATATACTTGACCAAATAACTCCCAAGTACGGAACACCGATTATCAATCTTGAGGGTAGCGGTGAGCCTACTATGAACAAACGACTGCCTGAGTATGTAGAGGCAGTGACAAGACGTGGTCTCAAATCCTATATGTACTCCAATGGAAGTTTTCTACGTGGCGACTTTATGAAAGATGTTGTAGATGCTGGATTGGGATTTATGCGTTTTAGTTTCATTGGGTATGATAGAAGAACCTACAAAGAATGGATGAGCATGGATAACTTTGACTTAGTAATGGATAATGCTATTAAGTTAAAACAATACATTGCAGAATCAGGTAGCGAGTGTGAAGTAAGTTCCTATCATCTCATTCTTAACAAAAATCAAATTGATTTTGAAGTTGAGGAATACAGGCGCAATGTCATTAATAAAATAGGAACCATTGGCTACATATGGAAAATGCACAATTGGAGCGGCAATTATAAACCTTCGTATGGTAGAGAAGCTCCTGTAAAACGTAGCTGCGGCAGGCCTTTCGCTCCTGAAATAACCATACGGGCGGGTGGTAATAACGGGCAAACAGGCGCAGTAACTCCTTGTTGTCAAACATTAGGACCCCCTAATGAAGCCAAAAGTGTATTAGGACACTTTTCAGAACAAACACTAGAAGAAATATATTTCGGTGAAAAGTATGAGGAGCTTCGTAAATTACACAAAGAAGGTCGGTTTGATGAAATAGACTATTGTAAGAACTGTGACTTCTTATATGAAAACCCGGAAGTTCTTGTGTGGAGCAATGCAGCAAATGCATCTATAGACCACATGATAGGCACTAAATTTTCTTTAAAGGACTATAAATGAGTTGGGTGGAAATCGAACACACTGATATTATATCGGGAGTCACTTCAGCATCCGATCAGAACTACTTGTTATTTGATATAGCAGTTAAAGACTTCAAAGAAATTTTCAAAGTTGATTTCAAAAAAAACTTTAAAAAATGGCATACAAGATACACAGGTGATACTAAAAAACTAACCACTAAAAAAAAGATATATTACGAGTATCCTCCAGAGTATATAGTATTAAATGATAAAGATCTATTAAGAGCTCACATATATGACTGGAGTAAGTATCATTATTTTGCCCACGCCGGACTTAAAACATATAGAGTACCTCTTAATATTTTGACGTATTCGAGCGGTTTTCATAGCATACACCCAGGAAATGCTAGATTGAATTGTATGTCTTGGTGGAAAGATGACTATAGAATAAAAGTAACAATAACTGACAATGCTACTACAGATCTAACTTCCAAACTGAAAGAAAAGTCTAAATATTGCTATAACTTTCACAATAAAAATGATTGGCCTAAAATTATAGATGAGTTAGATTTAAACAATTGGAAAAATACTTTTGTAAAATACTCTACAATGGGATATGAAATTGGCGAACATCATAGCAAATTAGATGAATTTTATCAGCCTTACAATATAGAGTACACTGAAAACTTGGTAATTGTGAATGACAAAGTTATATTATACACCAATGAATTAGGTGAACCGTGTCTAAACCATTATAAATAATGGTATGGCTAATCCATTTGAAAACATAAGAGCACAAGCAGGCGACCAGGACAGATCGTTTAACTGGTATATGCGTGCCGTCAAAAAAATGGGCAGTGACCTAAAAACCTATAATGCTGTTAGTAGAACTGATATAGGTGAGTTTGAAAGTACCATCGAACCTGGCAATATGTATATGTTTGTATACGATCCGAAGTTAAAAGACTCACTGCCTTATTACGATACTTTTCCTTTGGTTATGCCTTTCAATACTACTAATAATGGTTTTATAGGACTTAACTTACATTATCTAGCTCCTTTAGCTAGAGCGGCCTTATTAGGAAAACTGTTAGACTATACCGACAGTGATATTACGTCAACAAGTAAATTTCAAATTAGTTGGAGTGTATTAAATAATTTCTCTAGGTTTCCTCAGGTTAAACCTTCTGTTAAAAAATATATAACATCTAATGTGAATTCTAGATTATTAAAAATAGACCCCGAACATTGGAAGGCGGCAATATTTTTGCCGACTCAGAATTTTGTTGGTGCTAGTACAAGAACAGTCCACGAAACCAGTAATAGGATGATGCGTTAATGGCAGAATCATACAACAAGTTTGAGAATTTTTTATCCACAGTCAGGACACAATTTCTACCTAGAAGTGAACGGTTTGAAGTTGCTTTTTTTGGACCTGAAGGTGTAGATAAAGTATTTGAAAAAAGTCTTTCACTATATTGTGAAGAAGCACAAATCCCAGGGTTAGCGGCTACTAATGTTCCTATAAAAATAGGACCATGGACTGAACACAGAACACAAAACGTAGAATTCATAACAACAGACATGACCTTTAGTTTTATTGTAGATCAGAACTGGAAAGGTAGGCAGTATTTTGATACCTGGATAGGATTGACCGCAGACTTTACATCTAAAGAAGTAGGATTCTATGATTTAACAAAAGGTAAAATAGAAATCAAGTCCTTAGACTTAAATGACCAAGTTTTGGCAGAATGGACTTTACATGACGTTCTGCCCAAAGTAATAAATTTAGTACCAGTTGCTTGGGGAAACATAGGCGTGATGAGAATGAATGTCACGGTGTCTGCAAGACGATGGGAAAAAACAATATAATTAGGAGATTGTTATGGCGTTACCGAAAATTGATGTGCCTACATTTATGGTAGAAGTTCCTGGAATGAAAGGATCCGTAAAGTGTAGACCCTTCTTAGTTAAAGAAGAAAAGTTATTGTTACTTGCAAATGAATCAGATGTATTTAAAGACAAAATAAATGCCTGCATACAAGTTTTACAGAACTGTGTATATGACAAAATTGATATTGATGAATTACCGATGTATCAATTACAGTGGTTGTTTTTAAAAATAAAAGCAAAGTCAGTGGGCAATGTTATTAATTTTAATTTAACCTGTGGTGAGTGTGAGGGCAAGCGTCCTTACGACATGGCATTAGATGATTTTGAAATTATAGGTGAGGTAAATTCTCCCACAAAATTATTTAAAGTTAATGATGAAGTTAGTATTAGATTTAAATATCCTTCTGCTAAGGTTCAATCTTACGCAGACGAATTATCAGATGTTGAAATGTTAATCAATAGTATTGATAAGGTATATTCGGGTGAAGAGGCATTAGATCCTTCACAAGAAACCATTGAAGAAATGACACAGTTTGTAGAGAGTTTACCCTTAACTACTGTGGAAGAAGTAGAGGAATACTTGTTATCCATGCCTTATTTGGTACACAAGTATGAATATGATTGTAAAAAATGTAATAAACATAACTTTGTAGCTATTAGCGGGTACGAAAGTTTTTTCGACTAACTCTTTCTCAGGATACATTAGAGAATTTTTATAGAACAAATTTTCTAATGATGCAAGAACATCATTATAGTTTGACAGAATTGGAAAACATGATACCTTGGGAAAGAGAAGTTTATATAGGAATGCTTGTAACTCATTTAAAGAAAAAGGCCGAGAATAAGAAAAAATGATTAGAGTAGAAGGCAGAAACATATCGGATCCAAATTTCAGTGGGTCTAATGTTAGAGACATGGGTACTGGAAGGCTTAGTAGCGAAATTGCTGAAAAGTTATCTAAAAGCCTAAGAGCTAGCATGGAACAATCATCTAGTAGAGATTTCAAGACTACTAGAATTTCTGCCGCCACCGCATCTTTCGGTAAAGGTTTGGGCGAGAATACTCTAGAACTTCAGAAACTAATTTCAAATCAAACGGAAGAGTTTACTAAAAACTTTAACGAATTAATAGACTCCTTTAAGAAAAACGATCCAACAACAGTTCTAAAAAGTATTGAAAAAACTTTAAAGACATTAGACGAAGATACTGCCAAACAGCTTGAAGAAAAATTAAATTTAAAAGAAATAAAAAAGAGTTTAGTTGGCGGCGCTACTATTAAAGAAAAATTTAATAAGTTCATGGGTGCAGATTCTGATAAAGGCCCCATAGAAGGAATCAAACAAGTATTCGCTGAACCAGAAAGATTGTTTGGTGCCAAGAGAGGAGTCTTAGGAACAGGGTTGTTTTCAGGCGGTGAAGAAGGCATAGACAGACAAGCTGCTCGTCTAATGGGCGCAGACAATGTAAAAGATCAAGCCAGCAATTTATCTGAAATAAGTCTAAGTGAAAACAATAAAGATTCTAAAAAAGAAAAAGGCAAAAAAGAAAAAGGCAAAAAAGATTCTAGCCCTAACTCAGGCATTGACAGAAAT
>Ga0222714_10001471_pt1 | contig 26558 bp, 18 predicted proteins | sample C33_3DmetaG_FD_165048 | JGI IMG/M metagenome (GOLD analysis project Ga0222714, IMG submission 165048) | Estuarine water microbial communities from San Francisco Bay, California, United States - C33_3D | ecosystem: Environmental > Aquatic > Marine > Unclassified | place: USA: California...
CGCCGAGTGCTGCGCGCGCGCGCGTGGGTGCGCGAACGCCGTCGGTCGTCGCCGCCGTCGGTCGTCGGTCGTCGGTCGTCGGTCGTCGAGCGTCAGTCGTCGCCACGCGCGGTGCCGCGGGCGTGGGCGCGTGGGTGCGAGCTTCCGACGCGCGTGCGGGTGAACGCGCGCGATGTCGGCGTCGCGCGCGGCGGGGGAACTCGTGCGCGGTATGGATGATTCGTTCGAGCGACATCGCGGCGGTGCGAAGGGGGATGATGGCGTCGTGGGTGCCGGGGAACGTGCGGAAGTTGGCGCGGGCGGCGCGGGGCGCGGGACGCGCGACAAAGGCGGAGGCGCGTCGAGACGGTGGTGGCGGGATCCGTTAAGTGCGTATGCGGAGGTGTGCTATGCGAAACCGAGATTGATGTTTTATGTCGTTTGGGCGCTGTTGATGGCGATGACGGTGAGCGCGGTGTGGCAGTTTAAGATGAACGCGAGCGGCACGTACGACTGGCTCGTGGGGTCGGATGAAACGGTGAGCGGGGCGTACATGTTGGATGCGGCTGAAACCGAGGCTGGAAAGTATTTAGACGTCCCCACGCGCTCGGTGAAGTCGGATGAGCAAGTGTTACATTTCGTCTATGAAGCAATTGATGGGGACTCAAACGCGTTGACTCCGGCGAAAATAAAGGCAATGCTAGAAATAGAACGCACGCTTTTGGAGCATGAAGAATTTGGCATGGTGTGCATCTTGCAATCAGGGTCGGAAACGAATTGTGACATTACGGCAACGGTGAATAGCTTGCTGACGATATTTTATGATATTACGGCGACGTTGGATACGACGACGAATATTACTACGACGACGATTACGGCAAAAAGTGGAGCCACTGGCGTTTACGTGGATTCACAAGCAAATATAGATTCGATGATTTCTCTGGAGATCCAGTCAGACGCTTCGACGTCATTGTTTTTTGATACCGACTTTACCACGGCCCAATTGACAGCGCATCACGTGCAGTCGTTTTACATGCTCGGCGCGCCGTTGGACGGGTACAAGAATCCAGAAATTGACAGCGAGACTCAATTACTACTTGGCGACAGAGTGTTTAGAGAGATGAACGAGAAATTGTTCACTAGATTTGGGATGAAGGAGACGTTTATACGTAGCGCGTATCAAACCGAGGCGATCGAGTCGACAGAGGATGGGGCGCTGAAAGTGATGTGGTGGTCGCTCGGATTGCAACGCGACGAGTGGAGCTCTTTGTCGTCAAAAGATTTTAGCTGGACAATCTTGTGCATTGTGTCGGTATACATTTATACCTCAGTACACACGCGTTCGATGCTCATCGCATCAGTGGCAATGATGGAGACCATATTTGCCGTTCCAGTGGGTTACTTTTTCTTTAGAATTGTGTTTCGCGTGGAATTTTTCCAGTGGATAAACATCCTGGTCATGTTTGTGATTTTGGGCATTGGTGCAGACGATGTGTTTGTGTTCGTAGATGCGTATGCGCAGTCTGGAGATGAGTTGCGCGAAGCTGGGGAGCCAGCGACGTTACTTCCCAGACTGAAGCATACGATGCGGCGCTCGATGCATGCCATTTTTGTCACAAGCTTCACCACTGCCGCGGCGTTTTTGGCTACAGCCTTCACGCCCTTGCTACCGCTAATTTCATTTGGTATATTTGCGGCTATCGTTCTCGTGACGCTATTCATGATTAACCTGCTCGTCTTGCCGCCATTCATCGTGATTTATGAGCGCTCGTTTGCGCGTAGAAGTTGGCAAGAGTGCTTGCGAGCCATGTTTTGGCTTTCGATAGAACCTTACCGCGATCCAGGCCTTGAATTAAACGTAACAATAGCGGAGAACAAAACACGAGGAAGAAGAATAGAACGGTTCTTCCGAGGCCCGTACACGTCAATTATGAAGACCAAGTTGAAGTATGTCATTCTTGTCACTTTTAGCGCTATTTTTTCGGTCGGGGTGTACTACTGGACGCGTCTCGACTTGCCGACTGAGCCAGAAGAGTGGTTTCCTACAAATCACATGTATACTGCATACAAAGATATATCTGTGAACGACGTCTTCAATGGTATCGGTGACACTTCAAGTATCAAAGTGAGCCTCGTCTGGGGATTGGGCGGATTGGACAGGTCTGGCGCGAATAAGTGGGATCCTAGCGATCTCGGTAAGTTGTACTACGCGGATGACTTCGATCCTTCAACTGCAGCCGCGCAAGCATGGATCATGGATACTTATGAAGCGTTGAAGACTGCAAGTTGTTTGGCAAGCGCGTGTGAAAATAATCTTCTTGTGGGCACTGGGTTTGACCTTTTAAATATCCTTGCAGAAACCGACAGCTCGGGGCAAATTGTCGAAGGATTCTATTATTGGCTCAACACGAATGGTGCTACGCAGTATCATCCCATGACAAATCCAATCGTTGGTAGTGCGTTCAACCAACAGCTTTGCGAATATCACAAGCTTGCAACGACTCGATACCCTTCGCATGTTGGTTTCTTCACCGATGATTGCACCGATAGTGGTATCGCGCCAAAATATATACTTATGCAAGCAACTTCATCGGTGAGTTTGCCTCAGTCTCCTAGCGACTTTGCGGAAGTTCAGAGTGCATGGACCACGTACGCCAGCCTTCATTCCGTTGGTGCGCCTGACTCTCTTGGCTCAATCAAGGCAACTTCTGGAAATATCTTTTGGTTATTTTCCATCACGGCAAGTACGTTGTTACAAAACGTCTACCGCGGGTTTCAAATAACGTTTCCAATGGTGTTTGCAGTGTTGTTGCTTTCAACTCGCAATTGGTTGATCGCCATCGTGTGCACGTGTACAATTGGTGGCATCTTGACTTCAGTTTTGGGTCTTGGTGTCGGTGCCATGATGGGTTGGTCCCTGGGAAGTGCGGAGTCAATCGCTGCAGTTATTGTTGTAGGCTTTGCATGTGACTATGTCGTTCACTTGGCGAACGCTTACACTGCTTCACCGTCCAATAAACGAGAGATACGAATGCAAGACGGGATTTCACAACTTGGCGTTTCTGTCCTCGCAGGCGCGGTGACTACGTGCTTCTCTGGATGTTTCCTCGCATTGTGCATTCTTACATTCTTCATCAAGTTTTCGTTTCTCGTGTGCTGGACCATTATTTGCAGTTTTGTTTGGGCAGTCTTATTCTTCCCAGCCGCCATGTTTGCATTCGGACCTGAAAACCACCGTAACGAGCTTGCGTTCTGGCGCCTCTGGAAGTAACTCCTTCCATCGTTCACGAATTGATCTTTTCGCGAGCATATTTATCAACATTGTTAGAACTATAGTCTTTGTACTTTTTAATGGATTCGCTAATAGTTTTATCTACATCTCTAAAGTTTACGCTGCTAGACTCATTCTTTTGAGCTTCCAGGAAGCTGACTCGTGTTTTTCTTTGGCGTCATAAACGCCGGAAATGAACTCGAGCCGCCCGATTTTAAAGGGCGCTGCGCTCCAAAAAGCAGACTTTTTGAAACACTCTGCGTTTCATTATCGGGCACATGTGCCGAAACGGTCGGCTTTCGACCAAATGGTGAGAATAACTGTGGCTCTACGATCCTCGCAATCGGAGCAGTTGACTGCATTGGACTTCGATTTTCAGCAGCATCCTTGGACTCGTAAGGCCTCACCCAAGTTGATGGTCTTCCTGGGCTACTAATTATGGAAGCAGAGGCTAATGCAGCAGTCGCTTGCGCAAGTGTCGAAGTTTGCAAACTCCGAGTAAGTTCAATCGGAGGTTTCAAGAATGGCAACGCTCCAACTTCGGCGTCATTCTTGCCTTTTATGATGGCTTCAAATTGGAGAATATCATCCTCAAGCAACGCGTAAGGCGTTCTTGCCAGGTCACTTTCGCTGAGTTTTGCTACAACGACTTCTCGTGCGAGTTTTTTAGGCTCGAATTGAGCATCAGCTGAAGGAAGAACGACAGCTTTTTGCGACACCGGAAGGTCACGAATTCTTTCACGCAACATTTCGATGAGTTTATTTGCTCTTTCACCTGATAATCGGCCATCATCTTTTGCTCGCTTGTAAAACGCCGCAGATTCCAGCGCTCTTCCTCGGTGCAAAAGATAATACACCCCTGTCTCAACTGGAATGGTGTCGCAGCGCTCCCATAGAAGATTCAACAAGACGTTTTCCATGTCTCCATAAAATGGAAGTGATAAGATCGCATCCAGGCACAAGTTTTCAACTCCATGATCCACTAGTAACGTTATCAAAAGCTTACCAGAACTCGACTTGTGCAAATCTGGCAGCGCCTTGAACGCGTCCCGTACAGCGAGAAAGCCTTCAGCAACGAGGCCGCATGCGAGACGAATCGACACATCGAGGGAAATGGTTTCAATATCTTGCGCACCTAAATGCGCAGCGTTCGGCGCTCGGGCTCGAGCAACTGTCAACGCTGTAGCCGTACGCCCACACTTTGCTAAGTGTCCGATGAACTTCACTGGAAGGAGTGGATGCGCTATTTGCGGAAGAAGAGAGCACGCTTCATTCAACGATGCTTCATTTGCTGAGTCGTCGAGTAGCACCGCGGCTCGAGTTTCTTGAAACAGTCTCGGGTTGAAGCGCGCGCGGGTGGCGTATCTCATCGGAGCTTCGTCATGCGGCAATCCAGAGTCAAGTAAAAAGTACAAGAAAAGGCATCGCTTTGCAATCAATGCCGTCGGAGATGCGCTTCCATCAACAAAGATGCAGCGCGCTGCTTCCGAGACTGTCTTGAACGGGTACGCCGGTTGGTGCTCTCCAACGCCGGCTAAGAGATCGTCTAGAAACGTGCTGACATTTGAATTGCCTCCAGTTTCGGTAGCAAGCGCTCTTCGACGTTGAACAGCCCCGGCCCAAGCCGCGGGTCCTCCAAATCTGGCGCCGACAGCGCCCGAACTCAAACCTTCGTTTGCTGCCCAAAGCAGTGCTTCTGCTTGGAGCTGTCTACATACGACCTCATCGCGCACCGATTGCAATCGTTTAAACTGCGGCGCTACATCGCTTGCGGTTCTACCACTCACATCCGCTCCTAAGGTCTCTGTCACGCGCCGCAAAGCGTCAAACGTTCGCATAGCGTCTTCAATCGCCAACACTTGCGCATCCCTTGGTCGTCCACTTGCTCCGTCTAATCGCGCTTCACCAGACTTCAACGCACTTATAGCCCACGCAAGGACACATTCACCATCTCTCAAGTACGCCTCCACGCCATCATCTGATACGAAGCTCTCGTTTCGGCACACTTCGTCCACGTAGTGCGCGACCACGCTCGGCGCGCCGTGCGTCACGCACGCGTCGAATATTTCATGAAGCCTTTCGATATCAGCGCTCGATGTTGGCGCTGAAGCATCCGTGATGGGTTCTGTAGATATCCCAGCGCACCCATGCGCGTGCAGCGTGTGGTGCACGCGACGCAACGTGCCGATCGTGCTCAACGCCGCTGGGGGAAGAATACAAAGCTCATCAATCGCGTACGCCAACTCATCCATGACGACGTCGATAACGGCACTCGAGATTGGCGACCACGTGCGCGTGTGCAACACTCGTCGCTACGCGCGTTCGTATGCCCGTGTCGTCCGCGGGTGCACGCGTGCACGTCGCGTTCTCGGGTGCGAAAAGCACAACGAACGTTGATGATTCATTCAACGTTCTCAGTGGGTTTCGGGTTTGATGGGCACAAAAGAGACAATATACTGGGATGTGAAATTACAAGAGCCAGGAGCGGCGCGCGGTGGAGTTTTACAAGTTGTCGATCATTTCCTTGAGCGACTTTCCGCCAACCTTGGCGTTTTCTAAGATGAAATTTTTCTCACGCGCCTGCTTGAGATGCGCTAAAACCTCACGACTCTGCTCTGTTTCTTCGGGAGTGTGTTTAAGGCGCTCAAGCTCGATGCGCTTGGTCGGCTTGAGTTGCGTGCCCAATACATGTTCGGTGTGGTCGTCGGCATTGAGAACCTTCATGGGTGGGGCGGTCCACTCATCCGGAGTATATGTGTGTTCTTCATGCATGTGTTCACCTTCGGGCGTCACGCGATGGCCATGATCACCAGCAGTGTCGGGATGATCTGGTACGAACACGGCGGAGCTCGTTTCGTACCCATATAATTCGAGCGCCTTTTTGGCAATTCTCGTTTGCACATCGGTGATAGGAGAATTCACGCGATAGGTGAACTTGGACCGATGCACTGTGAATCGTTTCAAGTTGTCTCGGATGTACGTGAAGTCCGCGAGCTGGTTGAAAATACTTGGAGGAAGGTCAAGTAAAGACGCGAGCGCCTGTATCGGCTTTTGCGCTGCTTGATACTTTTCAGGCGTCTTGCCGGTTTCTTTACTCACGCGGAAATGGTCCATATCCGGCTGTGCTAAGTCCTCGGCACGCAAAATCATGCCAAACTTTTTCAACGGTCCTTGCAGAAGAGCACCGATTTCGAAGTTCACTGAAGTCCAGTACGCCGTGGTGCGAAGCAAGTCGATAACGTCGCTCTTTTTAACCCCTGACATCTGCGAGTGTCGCTCTAAGTGCGACCATTCCTCCTCAAACTTTGCTGTAAGGGCTTCCCATCGATCTTTACCGAAATACGCGCGCTGTAAATCGCGTTCTTTATCGTGCAAGTTGCCAAGCGGAAGTGTGCGAGGATCGCGCACCAAGTGTATATACGTCACCGAAGACCCATAAACATCCCGCCAAATCGGCAACAAGTACATCGCTAAAGGGTCTTTCCATCCCCATCGACCAACGTCGTTCGATTTACTCAATGAATTCGACGTTAAATCCGGATGAAGCCATTTTTCTTGCCTGGCAAACATGTCGCATAAATGTTTCGCCACATCCGCTTGCAACGCCGCGGGCATCTCATCGGGTTCATATAACGGTCTCTTCGCCCACGCCATGACGTCTACGATGATATCATCCAATCCACTCAATCGCTCCGCGTCCGAATTACCGAATTCATCCACAGGCCCAAACGTCACCGCGTTCGAATCCCTCAAGAAATCCTCAAAGCTCTTCCCGATACCGCCCCCGTCGCCGCCAATCACCACCGGCTTCATGGGAATTTGCGTGCACTGCATCTCCGGATGCGACACGAGAAGATGATTCATCCACCGTCGCGTCGGTTCTTGTGTCAACATCCTCCCCCCGTGCGCGTTTTCGACGACAAAACCCATACCAAGCGCCACGACAGACAACAACACCATCATCAATCCTCCTCCAGCTGACGCACGACGACGACCACCGCGTTCGGTCCTCGTCCTCGTCGTCGTCGTCGTCGTCGTCCTGGTCGTCCTCCGTCGCGCGATGCGTCCCATCGCACCACCCCCACGCATCGCCTTCGACGTCGCCATCTCGCGTTTCACCGTCCGACGTCTGTCGCACGGCGCTGGACCGCGCGCGCGATCGTGTCCCACGGCGCCGGAACGATTTTGTGTCATTCGCGCCGTCGTCTGGTGTGGTTCGCGACGCGCGCAAAGGCGTCATTCACGGTGCGCGGTGTGCGCGGTGCGCGGGTGCGGATAGATAGGGCATGCACGCGTGTGCGTGCGCGCGCGCGTCGTCGTCGTCGTTGACGCGTCGTCGTCGTCGTGGTCGTGGTGACGACACCCACGGGGGCGCGCGCGGGGTGTCGATTCGCGCCGCACCGCATCGTCGTCCGTGTCGGCGTCGTCGGTGCGCGCGCGACACCGCGGTGTCGCCGCGCGCGGGTGGCGGCGGTGGTGGCGGTGGTGGTGGTGGTGGCGGCGACGACGAGGACACCGTCGTCGACGCCCCGATGTCCGCGCACGTCGGGGACATTGACGTGAGCGTGAAGCGCACGGCGCCGCGCGCGGTGAATGAGGTGCAGAGGACGTCGGAGCGTCGGGCGTCGGGCGCGACGACGACGATGAGCGCCAAGGAGAGTCGACGGACGCGACGGTTTCAGCCGGATGTTGAGTTTCATGGATTGGTCAAGGTGCGCAAGAGTGGGATGGGGGTGACGGAGTCGTCGGCTGGCGAAAGGTTTCCTTACGTGGATGGGTTTGCGTTTGAGCGCGGCGCGGCGTGTAGCACCGAAGACATGCTTGACGTTGTCGGCCCGCTGTTGTCGGAGGATCGAAAGTTGAGATTAGAAAATGTATTGAATAGTCGGACGTTCTCGTTGATGCCGATTTTAGAAGGGATTTATGATATAGGGAATATGCTCGCGGTGTGTCGTTCGACAGAGGCGTTGGGTATCGGGAGCGTGAGTATTATTTCGAGCGAAGGATTGAGTTTCAAGGCGAGCGGACGCACGAGCGGCGGAGCGATGAAGTGGCAAAATATTGAAAAATTCACCAACACAACCGATGCGTTGAAGTCGGCGAAACAAAAGGGGTATCGCATTCTGACGACAGAATTCGAGGGCGCGTATCCGCTCTCGCACTACGATTGGACCATTCCCACGGCGGTTATTTTCGGAAACGAACGCGAAGGCATCTCTGATGAAGCTCGGGCGATGGCAGATGGCGCGGTGTTCGTACCTATGTATGGTTTCACAGAAAGTTTGAATATTTCAGTTGCGGCAGCCATGGTGATGTCGCACGCAGTAGCTGATAGAGAGCGTCGCCAAGGATTTCATGGAGACTTGACGGATGAAGAGAAACGCATTTTAAGAAGCGTGTATATGTCGAGACTCATACCGAATTATGCTAGGCAAGGGTACTTGGAGTTGCTCGTTGAACGTCATATGACAGGCAAGTCACCGATAGAATGTGCCGATGAAGATGACGACGGTGTTTGTGAAGAGTTGCTGGATGAGCAGCTATTGCTCGCCGAGCTCGATGCGAGCAAACTCGTCGGACGCCGCTTACCGAAGAGAGATCTCGGGTTTAATTAACGGGTTAACGATAATATCCAAAAACTTAAAACTTGTAATACATTCTAAAATTATGCGTTTCATTCTATTTTCGTCGTCTACTGCGACCCGACCCTTTACTCGCAGGTGCAGGAGTAGGCTCTTTTCGTTTTCTCTTTGCATTTTCGGTCACTTCAGTTTCCTCCGCCGCGGCGGTTGGAGATGGTACCGCAACTATCTGTGGTGCTACCGCGGCTGCCTCGTCCGTGGTCCTCGGAGAAGGCCTAAACGGGACGTACGGTATACCTTGTGCAGTGCAACAGTCAGGGCATGCAAACTTGACATTTTCTGTTTCTGCGTCCTCCTCTCCCGGTGCAGGCGGTTGCATGCCAATGCATTCGTAGTGGAACCATCCATCACATCTGTCGCAACAAATCATCGCTCTTAGTGCATCGTATGCGCTTCTACACACGCAATACAGCTCGCATCGCTCGCCCAGTTCTTCCAATTCTTCTTTGAGCTGCAGCGGTAACGAACGACCTTCTTGTAGAAGCATTTGCGCCGCTTCGATTGGGATTGTTTTATCTTGCACGACTGCGGCGGCACGCTCAAGCCAAATTTGTCCAGCAACTTCCAAAGCATGTGCACGATCAGCAAGGGGATCGATCCCGGCGCCAGGGCATAAACCTGCAGCCATGGCAGATTCTTTCAACTCATGAAGAGTGATCAATTTCGGGAACGGTGCAACGGTCATGATGCGCGTCGCTTGCTCGCGCCAAGCAGGTCCGCATACTTCTCTCATCAATGCAAGCGTCTCCTCAACAGGCTCCAATTCCATGGCCAATGCACCCTTCATACCCGCGTAGACTTGCAAAGCTGGATCAACATCGTCATTGAGGCCCATGTCCATAGGGATGCCCATGCCCATGTCGTGTCCCATTTGCGGTGGAACAGCCAACGGAGGTGGTTGCATGACTAATTGCTGTGGTTCTTCACTTTTCATCGCGCCAGATTTTCCAGCGGACTGCTTGCTGTCACTCTTCCGAGCTTTCGGATCTTCATTAATAGCCGCATCCGGAGGAATGATTCCTGAAAGCTGCAATGTCGCTTGCATGAGCCAGTCACTCGCGCCAGCTTTCGCCAACTCTTCGTCGTGCTCCTTTGTCATGTTCAAGTGTTGCTGTTGCATCATTAACACGTGCAGAATGTGAGGCCTAGAGCGCACTGGTGCCATGTGAATTTGAGCTTGACACATCGCCAGTTGCATTGCGAGCTGTTGAAGCTGATTGAGTTGCTTGGTGATGATTTCTGAAACCTCTGGCGAACACGGAGAAATGCTGAGAGCATGCGTTCGCTGCGTCGCGGCAAACGTCACTGCTTGCCCCATGAGCATCACTTGCTGCAACGGTGTGAGCGTCGCTGGCGGGTTTGGATCATCAGGTGTTGCCATCAAAGCAGCCTCGTGGAGCCTTCTCGTGCGTTCCTCTGTCTCTCTTCGGGCCGCTTCTTGAGCAATCTTTGCCGCCTGCGTAATAGCATTGTCTTGCGCCTCCTTCATGCTTTTACGATGCAGTGCTTTACGAACTTCAAGTCTCCAAGCGTCATGTGTGTTGATGAGCTGATGAAGAATATTTTCTTCAGGTACTTCGCCCGGAAATTGTTGTGCCTCATTGAGAAGCTCACGCAGAAGCATAACATTTGGCCTGCTTGTGCGATGCACCGAGCGGTAGGTCTCCAAAGAAAGCGCACTTGCCTTACCATTCTTCGCCACGCAAGGTGGGCAGATGTAATTATGCATCGTCTTCGCCATGGTAGGAGAAACGTTGATACATTTCAAGTGAAACCAGTCACCGCAGTCGTCACAACCAACCATTTGAATACCACCAGCTTGGCGGCACAAACAGAATTGGCCCTCTTCAGTGTCAGGCGGCTCGCCATTCCCAGTAATATCCTCAATACCAGCCTTGACGGAGTCTAGCACGGCCGAAAGCATTTCGATCAATGTCTTGTCGTCCGTCTCGGATTCATTTCTTTCGTTGATCCATAGTAAAGCGGTCAACTTCTCCGTCCATGCCTTGGCAGCGTTGCACGCATTCGTCAACGCCTGTCGTTCAGAGCATTTGAAGGTTAAGTCTTCAACTTCAGCTAGTAACTCGAACAATTCATCCATCGATGGCCGAGGTCGACCATCTGCTACGCTATTCAGACACTTGCGCACGGACTCCACCCATACTGCATGATCAGCTAAAGAAGCTTCCAAATCTTCCACCTTTGAAACATCGGCTGGCAACGCCTTGCCCTCCGCGATGAGTGCATCAATTTCTTCTGGTGACGCACTCGGCGGAAGGCGGCCATCTTCGAGGGGCGGCGGATCGAGTAAACGATCGGCTTTCTTTCGCCAATCATCAACAATCTTGTGCCGCTTGATGATTTCATCACGAAGCGCGGGATCGAGGTCTTCAAGATGATCAATTTCCGCTCGTAGTTCATCCAACTCGGTATCTTCCACCAATTTGGCTTTTGGAGCGATGATCTTCTTCACTTTTTGTTCCCAATCCAAAGCCTTGACGCGCAGTCTCACCATCCGCATCGCTGGTAATTCCAATCCAAAGTCTTCGTGCGAGAGCTCGAGTTCATGCAATGTCACTTCTGCACCTTCCTCGCGCCAACGCTTTATGGCGTCCTTGGCATCAACATCCCACTCTTCAGCAGCCTCGACGCGCTCTTCCAAAGCTTCTACTTCCTTGACAAAGAGTTTCAGGCTCTTAGATTCCTCCAAAAGAGTTTGAGCCTCAGAGAGCGGAGGAATCGGGTTAGACACGCCGCGACGCGTGAGTTGCTTACCCTTTAAGCATGGCTGAGCGCGATCCAACCACGATTTTGCCACCGTTACTGCCTCTGAAAGAACATCAAATCCATCTAGAATGATTGGAATCGCATTGCCTTCACGGATAAGAGAGAAAGCATCGTCCAGTGTAGCTTGATCTTTGCCACCGAGCGACTTGCGCATAGATTCAGCCTTTTCATTCCATTTCTTTGCAGCCTTGATGTGAGTTTCGCACTGCGTCAGAAGCACTTCCTCGTCGGGTGCGACTTCCTTATCATCGGAATCGAGGAAATCATTACCATCTTTCACGAGTGTCTCGAGCTCAGCAAGGGTATGCTTTTTCGACGAAATCATGTCCTTGAGTTTGGCAACTAATTCGCGAACGACTATGCGATTCTTCAACCAATCAACTTCCTCGATGGTGACGCTGAATCCTTCGCCTTGTTGTAAAAGGAGCTGTAAGTCTTGCACGCGCGCATTGGGGAAGTCACTTTCTCTGGCACGCTTGGCCCATGCTTTCACGAGCGTTATTTGTTCTTCAAGTTGATCCACCTCATCCAGCCTCGATGATAAGCTGAGACCTTCCTTCAAAAGTGCTTCGGCATCGTCGATGTCAACCTTATTGTCGAATAAAGACTCCGCCTTGGCACGCCAAAAGTTGATTTCCTCTAAAGATTTGCGCAGAGTAATGAGTTCGTTTTGCTGCACTGGTAATCCTGTCGATTGTTTGAAGAGCTCCTCAATTTCATGTGCGCTTGCCAATTCATCTCGAGGCGGAAGTTGGCGTCGCCCGGGAAGAGCTTGACGAACTTTCGTAGACCAAGCCCCGGCGCGAGCAATCACGTCCTTCAGCTTTTTGTAGGAAGGAACTTCCACGCTGAATCGGTTTGCTTCGGATTGGAGACTTGAGCACGCACGCGGTACTGGATTTGGTGACTCGTCTAATGCAGTCTTTATCCGTTCCTCGAGTTTCAATCCAGTGGCGAGTAATTCGTGTAAAGGCTGAGTTTCAGACTTCGGCATCGGCACTGGAGGCTCATCTAAGAGCTCGCGGAGACGAAGTAAACCAATGCGTGGCTCGCTGGCATCATCATGACTAGATTCAGCGCCAGACCCTGACGCAAGGCGTTGTTTCAATGCCGCCAAACTCGTTTGCCAAGCGATGGCGTTCATCACGCGCGCATGTGCGTCGCGTGCACCTTGCATATCCGAACCGCCCCAGATAAACTCTTCCGCTCCTATGGCGAGCTTTTTCAAGTCATCTAATGGCGGTAACGGTGGCTTGACAAGTTCTTCGCCAACACGTTTGACCCAAGCTTGAGCTCTCTTGAGATGATTCTTGTTCTGCACGGGCGATTTCAATGCCGCATTCTGAGCTTTGATGACGGATAATTCTTTTGATGGTACAGCGCGTTCCGTCTTTTCGGTTAACTTTTCCAAATCTGCCAACGTTTTACGGTAAAACATCGTTCGATTGGATAGTTTGCAGTCGCACAACTCAGCGGCGTGTCTCAAACACGCTTTGCGAGACGGATCACAAGAACAGCAAACGCCAGAAAGATAGAGAATGTGTCGACAAACGACGCACTCACCATGACCACATGGCTCATCTTTTGGTCTCACCGTACGAGGTTTGCTCGAATCATCGTTTTCTTCATCCACAACAATACGCATGCTTCGCGAAACGCCACTCGAGAGAAGTTCATCTCGGGCGTTCGTTTCATTCAAAAGTAATCGCGCAATCTCTGGCCACAAAAACGGTGCGGTTATTGCACTTGGCTCTTCCGCAGAGTCACACAACAACTGATCATGGCTAAACAACGAAGGACTGGCATGCAGACGATTTCTCTCGACGCTTTCAAGGCCGAATGCCAACCAATCTGGTGGAGCAAAGTTGACGGATTCCGTACAATTGAGCCCGCAATTGAAAGTTGCGTAGTACGCCCCCGGATATGTCACCACGTACTCACCCGGATATTGTTCCAACGTGTACACTGGTACGCCGGCAGCCATCAAAGCGTTTGGCGAGAGCATAGTAAACAGCCGTTTTAACGCATCTGGGTTGTCTTCAAAAACATCCGGCATTAGATTCTTGAAGCAATTCTCCAATTGTTCGGCTGCACTCGCTGGAACGCTGTACCACGTCTTCGCCGCACCCCAGTGGTTGTAAGTGATACTGTACAACTGATGATCCTCACGACGCCATGTCGTTGAGCTAAACGTGCTTCCAATCTCAAGGCATGGCGTCGTCACTCCGACGATATCCTCCTTCAATGCAGCTAACATTGAGACTTGGTCTCCATTCGCGCGCGCGATATTATTCAAATTCCACAACGACTCCGTGCATTGCTTCACGTCTTCTGCACTCGCACCTTCAATCTTCACCTTGGGCGTCTCTCCAGGTCGCGGGAATCCACTTCCATGTCTCGTGGTGTCGATGCACGAACCACATTTCACTTCGCATACGTCATCCGCGGGTGTCGGTTCTTCCACCATGCGCCAAAAGCACTCTTCAATGGCTTGAATACTAATCCCAGTTCGTTTCGCTTCTTCGCCAAAGAATGCCTTATCGAATTCTATGCACGCATCGTTAAACTCCCCGAGCGTATACTCGTGCCCTTCATCCGCGCTCAACCTCCGCACCTCGTCCTCGACGTCTTTGCACTCTTGACAAAACCACTCCCCGCTCGGCACCGACGTCATCTTCGGCGTCAGGCAGTACATGTGTGACCTAAGCATACGACAACGACAACACACAATAACACGTTTAGCGTCAGTACATATAAACTCTCACGTGCACAGCGGGTCAACAACACACAAACTCGCCCGACGCAGCGTCGTGAACCGTGAATCATCGTCATCATCGTCGCCCCCCTCAAAAACACCCGCGTGTGCGGACACGTCGGAAAACGTAACCGTCGACCGCCTCGGACCGCGGGGCGTCCGTCGTCGATCGAGGCGCGCGGCGCGGTTACCCGCGGATTGTCCCCGCACGCGACGATGGCATTGACGCGCAACGCGTATGAAACGATGAAACATTAACTCGAGCACGCATTCGCGACGAAAACGCGAGCGATAGACGTACCCTCGATCGCACCCGTCGCATAAGATCATCGCCTCCTCGTCACCGGGGGCGCCGCACACGGCGCAATTGGCGTCGCTTTCGTGCACCTCTGCGAGCTGGTGGGCGATTTCTTCCAATCCCTGTTGGGTGTGATGCACACGAAAGGGTTAGTTTTCAAGACTGACGACGCGCATTGGCGCGTGCGGTGGGTTTTCGCGCGCGCAGGCGCGGGTCAAGCGCGCGCGTAAAGGGACGGATGACCCAACAACCCAAGATATGGTTTACGCGTCGTCGCGACGTACGTTTTCCAACTTTGGCCTCTGTGGAGGCGCACCAGACGCCCCAAGCTCTAGACCAATCAACGCATCGATAACATCTTTGTCCTCACGATCGAGTTCGTGCGCGCATGCGTGAAACTTGGCGGCGTTCTTCGCGATGTCTCGAGCGCGCTTGACGCGCTCAAAATCAAGCAGCCACTCGCGATAGAGCACTTTCACCGCATGCCCCGCGGCGCAACCGCGCCCATGCGCGCCCAAGCGCTCAGCAACTTCGCGCCAACCTTGATTTGTGTCGATCGCATCGTATCCACCTCGCGAGGCGACCTCGTCGTACATCGCACGCAGGTCGAAGCGCCAACCGCGAAGGATGTGCAAACGCCACGCCGCGCCTCTCGGCGCCCTCACCCCGTCCCCACTCGCCGCACATTCCCCCGCAAACGACTCATACGCATCCCTAAAGCTCTCTTCTTCATCCCCACCACCCGCGCGAGTCGCACGTGCGATCGCACCGAGTGCCCGTACCGCCTGAATGCGCGCACGGAATCTCCACGTGCGCAAATCCAGCGCGAACCCGAGCGCGTCGTCGCGCGGGAGCACCACCTTCACGCACCCTTGCGACGTCCCTCCGGCCTCGCTCGCATCGCGAATCACTCTCAGCGCGCTCTCCGCGTCTTCCACGCGCGGTTCGACCACCACGCCCGGCGCCGCCGACCGCGCCATCGACGCACGAGTCCGCGCGCTCTGCCGACCCTCGGCGCGCTGCCCGGTGGGGGTCATCGCGCCGGGCGTGGATACTCGGACATTCGGCGTACGTGATCGTCGTACGATTTTTTATCGTTATCGTTAGACTTTGACTGACTTTTTCACACAGTCACTCATGCGCTCCACTACGCGTGCGTAGGACGTCGACGGTGGAGGACGATGGGCGCGTGCATCGCGACGACGACCGAGTGATCGTTTTGACCTTAACATGGCGTTCGCGGCGACGGTGTATGTACGAGTGTGCACCGTTCGTTGGTCGCACTCGTCGTCGCGCGCGCGCGCGCGCCATGGACGACGACGACGACGACGACGGGCGAGGACGCGGACGAGTGATCGACGACGCGTTCGATGATGGTATTTCGAGCGTGTTTTGGGCGCCACGGTCGCGGCACGGGCAATGCGATGGCGACGACGACGACGATGGGGCGATGATGATGCTGTGCGGGGCGACGTCGTGGAGCGGGGATGTGCGGGTGTACGGCGCGCGCGCACGCCTCGCGGGGCAGCACGCGAGGTTACACGCGTTTAAAACGACGTCGCCGCAGTTGTGTGGGACGTTTGTCGATCGCACGCACGTGGTGAGTGGAGGCGCGGATGGGGCGGTGCGCGCGTTTGACGCGCGGACGGGGGCGGAGCGCGTCGTCGGCGCGCACCGCGAGGCGGTGTCGTGCGTGGAATATGATGGGGAGAACGCGCCGAATATGGTGTTTAGCGCGAGTTATGATCGAACGTTAAAGGCTTGGGATTTACGCGCGCCTGGTGGGGGTGACGGTGGGCGGTGCGCGGCGTCAACGTCGTTGCCGGGTAAGGCGTTTACGAGCGACGTCGCGAATGGAACGTTGTTTTTGGGCGCGAGCGATAGGCAAATTTTAGCGTATAAGACGTCGGATATTATCTCTGGTGGTCGACCGGTGATTAATCGTCAGTCGAGTATGCGATTTCAAACGCGATGCGTGCGAGGGAATCCGCGTGGTGACAGTCTCGTCGTCGCCTCGGTGGAGGGCAGGGTCGCCGTGGAGTACGTCGCCGATGACCGAAACGAACGCGAGCGATACGCGTTTAAATGTCATCGAAAGACCGACCCTGCGACTGGGGAGGTGATTTATCCCGTGCACGCGGTATCGTTTCATCCACTTGGAACGTTTGCCACGGGTGGAGGCGATGGGTACGTGAACATTTGGGACGGCGCGGCGAAGAAGCGGTTGTTTCAATGCCCGCGCTACCCGACGAGCGTCGCGGCGTTGGCGTTTTCTCCGTGCGGAACCATGTTAGCTGTGGCGAGTTCGTACGCGCAGGAAGAGCGCGAAAAGAATACGCCACAAGATAGATTGTACATTCGTGTCATCGGTGATGACGCCGAAGTCACGCCGAAAGCAGTAGCAGCAGCAGCAGCAGCCAAGTAATATCATTCATTCGAGCGCTACGCGCGTCAGACACGCAACCTCACACGTCGAAGCGGGCACACGACGCTGGCACTCGCGCGCAATGTCACGAATATTCGCGACAACCGTGCGAAGGCTATGTAACCGGCCCATCGTCGCACGCGCCGGCTCCCGACGCCCTTCGTCGTCGTCGTGCGTCGCGTGTCCCGCGTCGGCGTCGTCCTCCTCGCGTCAGCAGCAGCTCAAGCCTCGCGTCGCGTCGTCGTCGACCCTACGCGCGCGACCACGAGGCGGGTTTCGCGCACACCGTCGCACACTCACCACCGCTAGTGGTACACCCGCGTCGTTCGATTACACCGCCCTCGTGGCGTCCGTGGGGGAGATTAAAGCGCTCGCCACGCCCGCAAAGGTGGACGTCGTCGTGCAACCCGACGCGCACACGTTGGTCCTAGGCATGCGCACGGTGAATGGAAAATGCGCCTTACGCGTCAGTTGGCATCCACAAGTGGCAAACGTGGCGTTGAGCGCGCAACCGCCGCGAATTGGTAAAGAAGAGCAGTTGAGTTTTGGTGAAGCCGCGAATGGGTTGTTGCGAGGCAAGGTGCTTTTGGACGCCGACGCGCACCAGGCGTGGGAGCGCGTGTGTAAATTATCGTTTGGTGATCGACCTGGAGGCGAGGTGTCGCACGAGTTGCTGTGCGAAATTATGGGTAGACATAGTAATGCGTTTATATTGGACGCTTTAGCGGGGAATGAGGTGCTGGCGTGTGGATATCAGGTGGGCGAGAAGCAGACGAGCGTGCGACGGTTAGCCATCGGGTACGAGTACGCGCCACCACCTGCGGCGCCAGGTATCGATCCAACCTCGGTATCTAGTTGGCAGGAGTTTAGAGATTTACTAGCACAAGTTGCGGAGACGATGAAAGATGACAGTGAACGCGCTATCGATCGATGTTTAGTGCGAGCGTTTCGAGGCGTGTCGCCTGCGCTCGCAAAGACGTTGGTTCGCGGCGCGCGTGTCGCAGATGGGATTTTAGTTTCAGACGCATCCGATGGTAACCATGAAGCGGTTTATGCCGAGTTTGAGCGTTGGGTGCACTCTGTAGAGACTAAAAACATGAAAGATGTGGTGTGGTGCGAAGAGTTTGGGCAATTGTTGTTGCACGCGTCGTCGGCCGGCGTCGCGTTACCCCCGCCGGCGGAGGATTTGAGCGCCGCTGGTGGCCCTATCGGTGCGCTATTCGGTGCCGTTTACGGTGAAGCTGGCGAAGAAGATGTATTCAGTCGCGAACGTGCGCGCATACTTCAATCTGTACGTTCGAGCTTGAAAAAGTTGGCGAGCAAGGAGGCGGCGTTTCGCAAGCAACTCGACGCCGCCAGGGGACACGAGAAGCTTCAAGAGCAAGCAGACGCGTTGATGGCGTACAGTTACAATTACAAGCCCGGAGCGACGTCGCTCGAGGCTCAAGATTTTACAACCGGCGAGCCAGTGATGATCGCCGTAGACGCCGACAAAGGTCCGGTAGGTACCGCCGAGGCGTTGTACAAAAAGACGCGTAAATTACGTCGCACCGCCGACGCCATCGAGCCGCTGATGGAGCAAGCCGCATCTGAAGTCGAATACCTTTCGCAAGTGGAATTCTCAGTTTTAGAAGTGCAAGAGTTCAAATCTAGAGATGATTTACTGTTCATCGAAGAAGTCGGCGCAGAACTCGTCGACGGCGGCTTTATGAAGCCCGTCGGCAAAGGTGCCGAAGCAAAAATCCGCGACAAAGCCAACGTCAATAAAGGATCAAAGCCTAAATCGGGCAAGCAAGCACGCAAGCAAGAAATGATGAGCGCAATTCGCGTATACACCGCGCCGAGTGGCAAAGAAGTCTACGTTGGGCGTAATAGCCGCGGTAACGAAGCCGTGAGCTTACATTTTGGTCAAGACCAAGACGTGTGGTTCCACGTTCGCGGCGCTCCCGGCGCGCACGTCATCCTACGAAATCAACCCGGACAGACCGCATCCGACGAAGACTTACAATTTGCCGCAAATCTCGCCTCGTTCCATTCCAAAATGCGTTCTGATGGCAAAGTCAACGTCTCATACACGTCTCCAAAGTACGTCCGCAAGCCCACCGGCGCCCGTCTCGGCATGGTCACCATTGACCGCGAATCCGTCATCGTTGCCCGACCCGATGACGTCGCCACCATCGCTCAAAGCGATTAGACGCATTCTCGCCGCGCAATCATTTTCAACTTATTATTTTTATTATTTTTGTGTGCTTCATTCTCATCCATCCATTTCCTCCCCTCCTCGCTTCGACGCGCGTTCTCAGCCTCCAGTTCTGGTGACGTCACTCGCGCTTAAAAAGTGCACGCGAATCGACGCGTGCCTCTCCAGCGGTCGTCACTTCTGCACACGCGCGACTCACCGCACCGCACACAACACACACACACACACACAAAAATGTTCTCCATCACCGCTACTACTTCGACCGCCGTCGTCGCCCGCCGCGCCGCGGTCAACGCGCCGCGCCGCGCGTCCCGATCCGCCGTGCTCGCGCGCGCGGACAAGAGCGTGAGCGAAGCGCTCGCGAGCGCCGACGAGGCGTGGAAGGCGCAAGGCGAAACCGCCGAGACTGAACAAGTGATGAACATTATCACCGACAAGATTGATCCGGCTGATGGGTACGTGCGCGATCGCGACGGCGACTATTGAGCGATGAAGATGCGCGCGTGGGCACGCGTGCGAAAAAGCGCGTGGTGACGTCACCGGTGTTGTTTGTGATTCGCGTGCGTTTGGCGCGTGACGCCCATCGTGGATGATGAATGCGAGACTGACGTTTGGATTTCTATTTCTTGTGTTTCGTTATGCGCAGTTCCGTCGCCGAAGCTGCCCCGCTCGGTAACGACAACTCTTTGTTGGATTCCGTCATGGTTGCCTTCAAGGATTCCCGCGCCGTTGAAATCATCAACGGCCGCGCGGCTATGATTGGCTGGATGGTTGCCCTCGGCGCTGAGATCAACAACAACGTCAGCATTGGTCACCAAGTGTTCAACGAACGCACGTTCACCCTCGCGGATGGCGTCGTGAAGACGTCCACGTACCCGGGTTCTGGTTTGTTCTTGATTGTGCCGACGGTGCTCATCGCGCTCGTCGCGTCCTTGGCGCCGGCGCTCAAGAAGTCTTCCCCGAACGGCTTGAACGAAAAGCCGGAAGCTTTCGGTCCGTTCAACCCGGATGCGGAAATGATCAACGGCCGTGCCTCCATGATTGGCCTCGTTGCGCTTCCGATCGCTGAGAAGTTCATCAACGGCTCTGCCCTCTTCTAAGCGTCGCGCTTTTCGCTCTTTCGAGAGCGAGCGTGACGAATGAGTAGACACCGCTGTATAAAAATTCCAGAAACGTTAGACGTAGATGCTTAATAAGAAGACGCAACATTTGCTGAACATATTTATAATCACGCGTGACGAATCCCTCGACGTTAACGCGGCGTTTGCAACCGCGCGCCCGCGCGCCCGCGACACCAAAAGCGCCACGTCCACGATGCGCGCCCACGAGCCATCACCAGCGTCGATTCATCGCGAGGCACCATCTATCGCGCGTCGCGAGCGCGTCCTAACCAACACACTCGACATCGCGCGTGCGCCGACGTCGTTAAAACGCGTCTGGGTGCCGTCGCCGTCGCTGCCGACGTCACCAATCGACGTCATCACGCGCTAAAAAGCACGAAAAAGAAGACAAAAGTCGAATCGACGCGCTCTTCGACGTCACTTCCGCACTCGCACACGCTCGACGTTCCGTCAGCACAAAACACAAAACACACAAAACACTCCACACAAACAATGTTCTCCATCACCGCTTCCGCTGCGTCGACCACCGTCGTCGCCCGCCGCTCCGCCGTCACTGCGACGCGCCGCCCGCAATCCGCGTCCCGTGCCGTGCTCGTGCGCGCGGACGCCAAGGCTGACGAAGGCATGAAGGCGACTGGTGAAACCACCGAGGCCGAACAAGCGATGAAGATGTCCACCGAAAAGACTGCTTCCGCGCAAGGGTACGTGCGAGAGTGATCGCGCGTCGCATCGCGCGACGACGACGACGTTGCGATTGGTGTCGATTAAAGTACCATCGTGACGTCACTTGAGGCACCGCGCCTTCGAGCGGTGGTAAACCTACTTGGAAGAGAGTGATGACGTCGACGACGATGAATTTGAGACTGACAAATTTTTTTATTTTTGTTTCGCTTCATGCAGTTCCGCCGCCAAGGCTATGCCGCCGCGTGCGATCGCTAAGAACGACAACTCTACGTTTGACAACGTCATGGTTGCCTTCAAGGATTCCCGCTCGGTTGAAATCATCAACGGCCGCGCGGCTATGATTGGCTGGATGGTTGCCCTCGGCGCTGAACTCAGCAGCCAAACGAGCATTGGTCACCAAGTGTTCAGTGAGCACTCCATCACCCTCGCGGATGGCGTCGTGCGCACGTCCACGTACGCGGGCACCGGTTTCTACATGATTGTTCCGGTCGCGCTCGTCGCGCTCTTCGCGTCCTTGGCGCCGTCCATGAGAAACTCCTCCCCGAACGGCTTGAGCGAAGAACCGAAGGCTTTCGGTCCGTTCAGCCCGAACGCGGAAATGATCAACGGCCGTGCCTCCATGATTGGCCTCGTTGCGCTTCCGATCGCTGAGAAGTTCATCAACGGCTCTGCCCTCTTCTAATTCCTTTTCTCTTCAGAGAAAGCGACGCAACGAGTAGACAACGCTGTATAAAAATTCATTCCACAAACGTTAGACGTAGATGCTTAATAAGAAGACGCAACATTTGCTGACATAAACCACGACATCGTGCACAACTACACACTCGTACTTACGCCACATACACTGAAATATGGCGGTATATAATGCAAGCGCAGAGCGAAGGAGCGAAAGACGTCGGAGAAAGATGAAAAATAATAAGCTAGAATTAAACACTGGTCTACGCAACAACAACGCGAGTTACATGCTAAATGCAAATGCCGCTCGTGCCAACGCAGCAATCTCGGCGTCGCTTTTATCCGCGCGCACGGCTTCAAACACGGCGTCCTCGCGCTCACAAAACACCATTTTCTTCGCGCTATTGCGGATAGCCGCTGGCAGCGTGTCATCTGCGATGACATCCGCCACGTTGCAGAACTTTTGCTCCACGTACTCGAGTTCGCATATTTTCCATCTAGATATTTCCTCTTCCGTCAACGCCGCCGTCATAACGACACCTAAATCGCACGTCCCGTTTCCAGCCGGCGCCTGCACGCGAAACTCCCAGCACATCGTGCTCGAACACACAAACTTAAATCTCGACGGGTCGAGCTCGACACCGATATCTCGCTTCACGTGTCTCACTGCAGTTTCTTCTATCGTCTCTCCGCATCGCATGCGTCCACCGATGTACCACCAGTCCCCCATCGCGGGCTCGTGTTTACGCAAACCAAGAATCACGCGCTGTCGGCTCTCGTCTGTCAAAAGAATGTCCACGCACCCTTTGACGAGGATATCCAGCGCGCGCGCGTACTCATCCGCGGGAACGAACGACACTGATGGCTTGTACGTGCCAGTTTCGTAGTGGTGGTGCCGCTTCATCGCGCGAACGATTGTGACGCACGAACAAAAGGTGCTTCAAGATGTTTTTCGTGTAAAAAGTGCACGAGTATATCCATTCGCTTTCGCACACACCCGTCACTGATCGACGCACGCGAGCCGCGCGCAACATGGGACTCAAGGTGGGATGCAAGATAAATTTGACGGGTAAAGTTGCCGTCGTCACCGGCTCGAACACCGGGATTGGTTTGCAAACGGCGAAGATGCTCGCCGATGGTGGTGCGAAAGTGATCTTGGCGTGTCGTTCGGTGGAGCGCGCGAGAGATGCGGCCAAGTACGCGTCATCTAATGGCGCCAAGGATGTAGATGTGATGGCACTTGACTTGTCCGATGCCGCGTCGGTGCAAGACTTTGCCGCCAAGTTTGCCAAAAAGTACAAAAAGCTTGACATTTTGGTGAACAACGCTGGCTTGAACGCCGGCGCGGGATACCGCGGGCCCAAGGTTACCAAGCAAGGGTACGATATTTGCATGGGCACGAACTACTTGGGACATTTCATGCTCACGTCCTTGCTCTTACCGCAATTGTTGGCGTCGGAAGATGCGCGCGTCGTGGCTTTGAGCTCCGTCACCACATGGTTCGCGTCCAACAAGTATCACTTCTACACCAAGGGCGCGTCAAAGACAAAGGGTAACTACGGCTCGAGTAAGCTCGCGTGCTTGGCGATGACGGTGGAGCTTCAACGGCGATTAGATGCGGCGTACCCGGATAACAAAATTATCTGTGCCGCCGCCGATCCGGGGTTTGTGTATAGCGATATCTGGAGAGACTACAACGCCGTGCTGCGCACGGTGGCTAAGATTTTAGCGCTCACACCGGCGCAAGGTGCGATGACGAGCGTGAACGCCGCGTCTTTGCCGTCAATCAAAAAGGCGTCGTTATACATGCCATTTTCTATTAAAATGTCCAAGCTGTTCAAGATTAATAGAAATATGGCATACAACTTTGGGATGCCGCTCTTGTCCAAAGTGTTTGCGGGATTTGGCGCCGACGCCATGGCACCTCGCGCAAAGAACGCGGAATCGAACGCCGCGTTGTGGGATTTGAGCATTGACTTTTGCAAAGAGTGCGGAGTAAAAGATTCCAAAGTGTTTGACTTGTAATGCATGTGCTATTCTAATTATAATCCGTCAATATTTACACCATTTGCCATTCAATATCTTCGCCGGCGTAGAATGGAACGACGACGGAGTCGCCAAACTTGTACTCTGTAGGGACGGTCCACGACTTTTTCTCTAAAGTCACCGTACCAGTATTTCTTGGGACGCCATAAAAGTCAGCACCATTGTGCGACGCGAACGCCTCGAGCTTATCCAAGGCGTTTACACTCTCGAATGCCGTGGCGTAGAGCGGAAGCGCGGCGTGCGCTGAGAAAATGCCTGCGCAGCCGCACGCACTTTCCTTCGCACCCTTCGGGTGAGGTGCGCTATCTGTGCCCAGAAAAAACTTCTTACTCCCACTCGTCGCGGCAGCGAGTACTGCTTCGCGATGTTCTTCGCGTTTTAATATAGGCAAACAATAAAAGTGCGGTCGTAAACCACCCTTGAACAAGGCGTTGCGGTTGAACAACACGTGTTGCGGAGTAATTGTCGCCCCAATGTTCGCCGGAGCGCTGGCTACGAACTCTGCTGCATCACGTGTCGTGATGTGTTCCATCACCACTCGTAATTCAGGCGCCGAATCCAACAAAGGAATCAAAACTTCCTCGATAAATTTCGCTTCTCTATCGAACACGTCTACGCTCGCGTGCGTCACCTCCCCGTGGACTTGCAACGTCAGGCCGAGCTCAGAAATCTTCTTAATCGTATCCTTCACCTTGCGAACGTCAGTCACTCCATACTCACTATTGGTCGTCGCCCCTGCCGGGTAGAGTTTATATCCACGAACGAAACCGCACGCTTTTGCCGCTTCCACTTGCGCCGGCGTGGTGTTGTCTGTCAAATACAACGTCATGTGTGCCTCAAACCCATCGTGTGCGGCGCGCGTGATCATGTCTCTGTACTCCTTGGCGTCCTCCGCCGTGCGCACAGGAGGGGTGAGATTCGGCATGATCAACGCCCGGGCGAACGTGGCGCTGGTGAACGGAACGACGTCGGATAACTTGCTCGCGTCCCGCACGTGCAAGTGCCAGTCATCGGGCTTGGTGAGAGTGAGCGATTTCGCCGCCGCTGACGTCGTGGTCAACGCGCGCGAGCGGACGATGCGTTGGCAACGCATGTGATTCGTGAGTTGTGGGCGAGAGAACGCCCCGGCGATGGCGGCACGCATGGAGACGTGCGTGGTGGACATGGCCTGCCCGAGAGGCGCGTTTTGGAGTGGAGGCGACGGCTACGCGCACACTGCGACATTGGATGCGCAAGACATTATTGTACTGGTACAAGTGTATAAATATTAATAGTATGTGAGGCAGTAATGCGCGCGGCGCGCATGTAAAAGCAGGCGGCGGTGTCGTGATCCGTGGGTAGGTGTACAAAAAGCAGAGCGTGGCATACATGCGAAGCCACTGGCTTCTCACGCTCCGCGCGTCGAGCAGCAGCCAAAAAATCCGGTGAGCGATTTCATCATTGGACTAAACTCCGCTGCCGGCGCTGTTTTCTTACCCGTCGCTGCGTTGTCAGAGGCGAACATGTCAATCACGGGTTGGCCCGTCTTTGTGTTGCCGACGACTGGCATGCCGTCGTCTTTAAACTGTTCAAAGTCATTCGTCGCGCCCACCTCGGCTTCTAACGCAGCGATGCTTTCGTTCAAACGTTGCTTGGAAAAGTTTAAACTATCACTCACGGCGCTGATTCGCCCATTCACGCTGCCGATCGTGCCATGCTCGCGATTTCTCGTTGACGCCACAGTGGACAAGTCCACCGAATACTCGCTCTGTAAGTCATCCATATCCGCCACCGACGCGCCGTCATCCACCGTCGAGCCATACATGATCGAATATCCAACCAATGAATTTTCATCACCTCCAGCGATGTCATCATCGCCTCCCCCGATCGAACGCGTGCTCCATTTATCCGCCCGTCCGCCTCCGCTACCTTTCCCACCGCGAGACGCTCCCGTTCGTTTCTCCGAGAACGACTCCAACTGCCTCACCAACGACGTCAACGCAGCATCTGTATCGCCATCGTTATCGTCAACATCCCTCAGCGGCGCCCCGGCTCGAGCGCCCCCGCGTCCACCGTCGTGTCCCGTCCCGTCCTCCTTGAAGGATCGCAGCGCGCGTTCCGTGAGCTCCACCGCTTGCATCGTCGCCGTGCGCGTGTTCGACAACCTCGCGCTGACGTCATCGGCGTTACGCAACGCGTTCGCCGTGGACGCGCCGCGATTGGACCGACTCGTCGACATCGCTCGTGGTTCGCGCGCGCTGGTGAATGCCGATTAATTTCGCGAAAAAATCAAGCTTGCATGAAAATCAAGCTTGCATCGCTTGGATCCGCAGCTCACCCGCATTGATCGACGCGTACGCGCGCCATCGAACGCCGCGTCGCACGCAACACGCGATAATGAGTGCGTACTTGGTACCGGTGCGCGCGACGGCGCGCGCGCGCGTCGTGGGACGTCGTGGAGGTGCCGAACGAGGATGCGTGACGTCGTCAGCGCCGCACACGTCGAGGCGTCGTGGGATACATGCGCGAGCTACAGATGACGCGAGCGAGGATTCGCCGTCGCGCGCGTCGGCATCGGCGTCGATGACGACGTCGACGACCACCGGCGCGCGTGATGGGGGCGAGGCAAGCGCGCGACGGGACGCCAAGGCGAGGTTGTTGGAGGCTATCGCTGGGACGTATCGAGGCGGGTTGGC
>Ga0222714_10001472_pt1 | contig 26554 bp, 30 predicted proteins | sample C33_3DmetaG_FD_165048 | JGI IMG/M metagenome (GOLD analysis project Ga0222714, IMG submission 165048) | Estuarine water microbial communities from San Francisco Bay, California, United States - C33_3D | ecosystem: Environmental > Aquatic > Marine > Unclassified | place: USA: California...
GGTAAAGGAAATAGATTTTTGTATTGCTCAGTTAAAGAATAACAATGGCTAAAGTATCCTTAAAGATAGATATTGCCGGAAGAACCTACCCGATTTCAGTATTAGAATCTGAAATGGAAAAGGTCTTAAGTGCTGCGAATGCCCTTAACAGTTCTATCGAGGCTCTTAAGAAGCATTATGCTATTAATGATCAACAGGATCTCTTAGCGATGGCTTCTTTACAGTATTTAATGAAACCAAAAACGGATTCTCAACCGGATTTAAGTAACATTGAACGGATGCTGAATGATTTGACTCAAGAAGCAAGCGATTTAATTTAAATTTTCATTACCAACCTTGAATATTAACAACTTAATACAAGGGAATGGACATATTAGGAATTATCATCGGACTTATTGTTGGAGGCGGCGGGGCTTTTGCTACCCAACGATGGATTGTTGGAAATAAAGTTAAAAAGCGCATTTCAGAAGCAGAGAATGAGGCTGATCGAATCAAAAAAGAACGCATGCTTCAAGCCAAGGAAAATTTTCTAAAACTAAAAGAAGAGCATGAAGATAATATAAAAGAACGCGAACGGCGAATGCAATCAAATGAAGATCGGATTCGTAGTAAGGAGAAATCCATTAATCAGAAATTAGAAGAGTTAAACCGAAAGGAAAAAGATCTTGAACGAACCCAAGGAGATCTTTCGCAGAAAACGAGTAGCCTTGAGGTTAGACTACAAGAGCTTGATAAAATCCAACAAAAGCGAGTAGCGGAACTTTCAAAAATCAGCATTCTTCAACCTGAGGAAGCGAAGAAAATGCTTATGGACGCACTAGTCGATGAGGCAAGAACAGCAGCGATGGTTCAAATTAAAGAAATTTCTGAAGAAGCAAAATTAAACGCGAACCGAGAGGCACGTAGAATTGTAATCCAAACCATTCAACGCGTAGCAACAGAACAAGCCATTGAAAATGCAGTTTCTGTCTTTAACATAGAATCGGATGAGGTAAAAGGACGCATTATTGGTCGCGAAGGACGGAATATCCGAGCTTTGGAAGCTGCAACGGGTGTTGAGATTATTGTAGATGATACCCCAGAAGCCATCATTTTATCATGCTTTGATCCCATCCGAAGAGAGATTGCTCGCCTTTCTTTACATCAATTGGTCTCTGATGGGCGGATCCATCCTGCTCGAATCGAAGAGGTCGTTGCCAAAACGAAAAAGAACCTTGATGAAGAGATCGCAGAAACAGGTCGACGAACTTGTATCGATCTAGAAATTCACGGCTTACATCCGGAATTAATGCGCATGGTTGGGCGAATGAAATATCGTTCATCATATGGTCAAAACTTACTACAGCATTCGCGTGAAGTAGCAAATCTTTGTGCAATTATGGCTGCTGAATTAGGATTAAATGTGAAAGTAGCAAAGCGTGCAGGATTGCTACATGATATAGGTAAAGTACCGGATGAAGAACCAGAATTACCACACGCTATTTTGGGAATGAAAATCGCGGAGAAATTTGGCGAAAAACCTGATGTTTTGAATGCCATTGGAGCACATCACGATGAAATCGAAATGAAGACCTTAATTTCTCCAATTGTTCAAGTTTGTGATGCGATCTCTGGCGCTCGACCAGGTGCTAGAAGAGAAATTGTAGAGGCATATATTAAGCGAATAAAAGAACTTGAAAACCTTGCTTTATCTTATGATGGGGTTGGTAGTGCTTATGCAATTCAAGCCGGTCGTGAATTACGAGTCTTGGTTGAAGCGGAGAAGGTAACTGACCAACGTGCTGAAGAACTATCGTTTGCAATATCTCAACGCATTCAAACTGAGATGACTTATCCCGGGCAAGTTAAGGTGACTGTGATACGAGAAAAGAGGTCAGTGAACTATGCGAAATAATCCATGCTATCCTCGGATTTAAAAATCATTGCGGGACCTTGTAGCGCTGAGTCCTATGAACAATTAAGAGCGGTTGCAAAACAATTAGAATCTGTCAATCTATTTGCTTTTAGGGCTGGGGTTTGGAAACCGAGAACCCATCCCGGTGAATTTGAAGGTATGGGCAGCATTGCACTTGCTTGGATGCGTGATATTCAAGCTGAATTTGGCTTAAACGTGCTGACAGAGGTAGCCAACTCGTTTCATATCGAAAGCGTATTAGCACATGGGTTTAAACTCATGTGGATTGGTGCTCGAACTACTTCAAATCCATTTTCGGTTCAAGAATTAGCCGATTCCCTCAAAGGAACAAATGCTACCGTATTAATAAAAAATCCTACAAATCCAGATTTGAAATTATGGGTAGGAGGAATTGAACGCCTATATAAAGCTGGGATTAAGAAGGTTATTGCTGTTCACCGTGGATTTTCAACCTATGAGAAACAGAAATATAGGAATCTCCCAAATTGGCAGATTCCGATTGCCCTGCGTACAGAGTTTCCGGACCTGGAAATTATTTGTGACCCATCTCACATTTCTGGCCTTGCCAATAACGTTTTTGAAGTGTCGCAAAAAGCCATTGATCTTAAATTCGATGGACTCATGGTTGAGGTACATCCAGAGCCTTCGAATGCTAAAACCGATGCAAAGCAACAAATAACGCCAGAAGAATTTAAGCATCTCTTAATTAATTTAAAAATTCGCAGTAGGCAAGCTATTGATCAAGAAGAAATTAGAGAGTTGCGTGCAAACATCGCTATTTTGGACCAACAAATTATTGAGGTATTTGCCAAGCGAATGGATTTAGTCGAGCAAATAGGGAATTATAAAAAGCGCAATCATATTGCGATTTTTCAACCGAACCAATGGGAGGATGCCTTAGCAAAGTTTTTGAAATTTTCAGAAGATGCAGAATTATCTCAAGAATTTGCTAAAGAGGTATTTAAGTTAATCCATCAAGAATCCATAGATATACAATCTAGAATTTTCCGTAATGTAGAATCCAGTGATCCAGCTTCCTAAAATCAGTTTTCCGACAGTAATGGATGCGCCAGTTTCCAAAAGCCACTTGCAGCGAGAACTTCTGTTATCCTTGTTAGCAGATTCTCCTTCAAAGTTATTCGGGGATTTTAATTTACTTTCTGCCGACGTGCAATCAGCCATTCGATGTATCTCCGTTTTTGGTGCCCAAGTTAAGGTTAGCTCCAATCAAATCGAGATTATACCACCTAATAAGGTAAGTATTAAAGAGAAACTCGAAATTAATGTTGGTGAATCCGGGTTCTTAATTCGACATTTGGTTTCAATAGGGTTTTTATTTGCGCGTAAACTTATAATTCATGCGGACGGAACACTTTTAAATCGTAAACTTCATTTTAATTTGGAGTTATTTACTCAATTGGGAGTAGTTCAACTTTCTCAAGTAAACGAATGGCCTTTGATTTTAGAACAGAATAGACCAATTCAACAGGAAATTGAGCTCGATGCTTCGAAAACTTCTCAAATCGCTTCTGGCGTTTTAATTCGGTTAGTATGCGCTCAAGAATTACGAAGACTTTGTTTAATAAATCTTGTTAGCTTACCATATTTTGAAATGACTCTTGCACAATTATACAATCGGGGTATATATCTTAACTTTAATAACCGTTGTATTCCTATGAACAGGAATGAATCCATTAAAGGTAGTTCCATATCCATTCAGGGAGATTGGAGTGGTGCAGCAAATCTTTTATGCATAGGTGCAATAACTGGATCGATGAATGTATGTGGATTGCAAGTAAATTCCAATCAAGCAGATGAACAAATCATGGAAGTATTGAAAGCATATGGGGCGGATATTTGCATTGAAGGAGATACCATTTCAGTACGTCGAGGTTCTAACGCCGCCATTTCAGTTGATGTAACCCATTCGCCGGATTTATTTCCACTGTTGTGTGTATTGGCATCTTCAGCAGCGGGAATATCAACAATCAATGGCACAGAACGCCTAAGCTCAAAGGAGTCAGATCGTTTACATGCCTCAATTGCTATGCTTGAAGCGCTAGGTGTCGAATATAACTTAGCAGTAAATGAAATTTCTATCAAAGGAGGCATTAAGAATAAAATGGTACACCTCGAAACGTTCAATGATCACCGAATGGTGCTTGCCGCATTGGTAATTGCTTCCATCGATGACATGTACGTTTCAATTTCTGAACTAACTTCGTTAAATAAATCTTTCCCTCAATTGAAACCTTTACTTCAAGTTTAGGTATACCGAATAAAAAAACAAATTATGAAAAATTTTTATGTTTTAATATTTGCATGTATCGGCGGATTCTATGTAAACGGGCAAATGATGCAAGGTTCGGTTTCAGTTGATCCTTATGTAGGGGTTCCAAATTGGGCTAATTCCTTGTTATACAATCAATATGATGGTGACGAACAAAATGTCCAAAATTACAAAGCAGTAGGAAGTATGCTCTCATATGGTGGGAGATTTGAATATATGATGAGTGATCAGGTAGGTGTTGGTGCAGATATAAATTATGAGGTTTCTGGATTCTCATTTAATTTTGAAGATCAGGTTTATACACCTGATGGCACCGGGCTAGGTGGGGTAACGACCTACAAAGCACAATACACAGCCAAGAAATTGCGTGCAATGTTGCGTTTGAATTATCATTTCGTACAATCCGAAAAGGTTGATATGTATTCAGCTTTTGCAGGAGGATATAAAAATGTTAATAGAACCTGGGAAACCAATCCGAGTCATCCAGACTATCAAGATGCAAATGCAAATGGCGCAATTTTTCCTGTGGCATTAAGAATTGCAGTTGGTGCAAAAGTGTATTTCACCCAAAATATTGGTGCTCATGTAGAATTAGGCGCTTTCGGTGGAGGATTACTTCAAGCAGGATTGTCCGTAAAGTTTTGAAAAAATCTATATCAAATTTAAAAAGGGAGGCTTGCCTCCCTTTTTTGTTGTTACTTCAGGAATTATTGTCCCATTAATTTGATTAAATTCAATGCAGAGCCAGCTTTAAACCATTCAATTTGAGAAGCATTATAAGTGTGATTTAACAAAATATCCTCGTTAGAACCGTTTTCGTGTCGAATTCTTAAGGTAAGTGGTTTGTTTGCGGTAAATGATTCAAGATCGATAAAATCAAATTCATCGTTTTCCTGTATTAAATCGTAATCACCTTCATTATGAAAGGTTAATGCCAACATCCCTTGTTTTTTTAAATTCGTTTCGTGAATACGGGCAAAAGACTTAACAATCACTGCGGATACCCCCAGGTGTCTTGGTTCCATTGCTGCGTGTTCTCTAGAGCTTCCTTCGCCGTAATTGTGATCCCCAATAACAATCGAAGCAATTCCCGCTGCTTTGTAAGCACGTTGAACGGCAGGAACCTCACCATAGCTTTTGGTAAGTTGATTTTTTACTTCGTTAGCCTTCCCATTAAAGGCGTTTTCGGCACCTATTAAAAGATTATTAGAAATGTTGTCTAAGTGTCCTCTATATTTCAACCAAGGACCAGCCATAGAAATGTGGTCAGTAGTACATTTTCCTTTTACTTTGATGAGTAATTTTGCTCCCGAGATATTCTTACCATCCCAAACTGGAAAGTTTTCTAATAACTGAAGGCGTTGAGAGTCTGCTGCTACTATAATTTCAACATTACTACCATCTGCTGCAGGAGCTTGATATCCATTATCTTCAACTGCAAATCCTTTCGTGGGTAACTCTTCACCGATTGGAGGCATAAATTTAAAGGCCTTCCCTTCTGAGTCTATTAAGGTATCGATTAACGGATTAAACCCTAAATCTCCTGCAATGGCTAAAGCGGCAACCATTTCAGGACTTGTAACGAATGCATGAGTGTTTGGATTACCATCAGCACGCTTTGAGAAGTTTCGATTAAACGAATGCACAATAGTATTTTTTTCTTGTTTGTCAGCACCTGCTCGGTCCCATTGCCCAATACAAGGGCCGCAAGCATTCGTAAATACTTTGGTTCCCATTTTCTCAAAATCGGCAAGTATTCCATCTCGTTCTGCGGTAAATCGAACCTGTTCTGACCCTGGATTAATTCCGAATTCTGCTTTTGGAGTAATCCCGCGCGTAACAGCTTGCTTCACAATGGATGCTGCGCGAGCTAAATCCTCGTATGAAGAATTAGTGCAAGATCCGATTAATCCCCATTCCACCTCCGTTGGCCAACCATTTTTTTTCGCTTCCTCTCGCATGTTAGATACGGGTGTTCCTCGGTCTGGCGTAAACGGACCATTGATATGGGGTTCTAATTCAGAGAGATTAATTTCAATGAGTTGATCGAAATATGCCTTTGGATTCTTATAAACTTCTTCATCTCCTATTAGATGTTCAGCAATTTCATCCGCGGCGTCTACAACGTCTTGACGACCAGTCGCGATCAAATATCGTCTCATGGAATCATCATACCCAAAAGTCGAAGTTGTAGCGCCAATTTCAGCTCCCATATTGCAAATGGTGCCTTTACCAGTACAGGATAGTGATTGTGCTCCTTCCCCAAAATATTCTACGATGCACCCAGTTCCACCCTTAACAGTTAGAATGTCGGCTACTTTTAAAATTACATCCTTTGCGGAAGTCCAACCATTTAATTTTCCTGTAAGTTTAATGCCGATTAATTTCGGAAATTTTAATTCCCAAGCCATTCCTGCCATGACGTCAACGGCATCCGCACCGCCAACACCAATAGCCACCATTCCAAGTCCACCGGCATTAACCGTGTGAGAATCGGTGCCAATCATCATACCTCCTGGAAATGCATAGTTTTCTAATACAACCTGATGAATGATCCCAGCACCTGGTTTCCAAAAACCAATTCCATATTTATTTGATATCGATGACAAAAAGTTAAATACTTCATTGTTTTGATTTAATGAATCTTGTAAATCCTTACTCGCTCCAACTCGTGCCTGAATCAAGTGATCAGCGTGTACGGTAGACGGAACGGCAACACGATTTTTCCCAGCTTGCATGAATTGTAATAATGCCATTTGTGCTGTAGCGTCTTGCATCGCTACACGGTCTGGAGCAAAGTCCACATATGAGGAACCCCGTTCGAATGCCTCTGTAGCATTGCTTTCCCACAAATGTGCGTATAATATTTTTTCCGTTAGGGTTAACGGTTTATTTAATACTTTTCTAGCCGAATTAATACGCTCAGGGTATTTTGAATATACCCGTTTAATCATCTCAATATCGAAAACCATATAAAAATTTTTATTACTGCAAATCTACTCATTTATCCCTAATTTCATCCTCATATTTATTCGATTTCTCTGATTTTACACAGGTGTTTTTAATGTAAATTTGAATCATGTTTGACGATCTCGTTGTTTTTGACCTATCTACGGTGTTAGCCGGACCATCCGTAGCCACGTTCTTTGCCGAGCTTGGAGCAAAGGTTACTAAAATTGAACACCCCAAACACAGAGACGTAACTAGAACATGGCGAATTCCAGGTGAAACTCAAGAGATAACGAGTTATTTCGCTAGTATTAATTATCAAAAGGATTACTTACTTAAAGATCTAAGTAAGGCTGAAGATTATACATGGTTAATGAACGAACTCAAAAGAGTTGATGTTTTAATTATGAATTTCAAACCCTCAGATTACAAGAAGTTTAATTTGTCAAAGGAATCATTGCTTAACATTAATCCTAGGCTGATTATTGGAACAATTTCAGGTTTTGGAGATGATACCGATCGCATAGCATATGATTTAATTCTTCAGGCGGAAACGGGTTTTATGGCAATGAATGCTGAACCAAATCAAATGCCATTAAAAATGCCGGTGGCGCTCATTGACGTGTTGGCTGCACATCAACTTAAAGAGGGACTCTTATTGGCCTTATTAAACCTTAAAAAAAATGGTAAAGGATCTTGGGTAAGTGTTTCGCTATACGATGCGGCTGTTGCTAGTTTAGTAAATCAAGCTTCTGCATATTTGATGAATAATTTAATTCCAAAGCGAATGGGAAGTTTACATCCAAACATTGCACCCTATGGAGAAATATTTACCACAAAAGATGGCAAACTTCTAACATTCGCTATTGGTTCTAATCGACAATTTATTGCCCTTTGTGAAGTGCTGAAATGTGATGAACTTGCCAAAAATTCAAGGTATTTAACAAATGAAGGGCGTGTATTGCATCGAAGTACATTAAGCAATGAATTATCGCATTTTGTTGCTCTACTGGAGGCAGAGGCCTTGGAAGCATTATGTCATAACCTTCTTATCCCAATTGGGATTATTAAATCGCTAGATGAGGTATTCTGTACAGAGAAGGCAAGAGAATTGATTCGAGAGGAATTACAGGGAACAACAAACACCAAACGGGTATCGCAACTTGCTTTTAAATGGAAATAAGGGAACCAACATCCCCATCCGAATGGGCATCTTATTATGCGCTCCGATATCGAGTGCTTAGGGAGCCATGGAATCAACCACTTGGTTCAGAACGAGATGAGAAAGAATTTGATCAGAGCCATTTCGCCGCATTTGACAATAATGTAATTGTTGGCGTTGGCCGCCTAGACTACATCGATCCATCCATTCGGCAAATCAGATTTATGGCTGTTGAACCAAGTTGCCAATGCAAAGGAGTTGGGTCTAACTTAATGATACTCATGGAGTCTGAGGCTTGGAACTCAGGGGCAACAGAAATAATACTTCATGCTCGAGAGAATGTGTTAGGATTTTATGAAAAGCTGGGGTACATATGTGTAAAGCCTTCTCATTTACTCTTTGGAGAAATTCAACATTTTTTAATGAAAAAGAAAAAGGGATAGCCTTTGCCACCCCTTTTTCCAACCCTAAACCTAACTATTACAGTACAACGATTCGTTGTGTGCCTGCAATTCCCTGATTGTTAAAAACGCTAACTATATACGTTCCTGAGCTTAATGAACTTAATTCTACTGCATTGAGACCTTGAATATCTTGATGGTATACCATTCGACCATGATGATCAAATACCGTTAATTCAACCATGGCTTCCTCCCATCGAACTGTTGTGTTTCCCATACTAGGATTTGGATAAACGGTCATATTATTTGTATACCCCTCTGCAACTCCATTGGTTTGATTATTAGAAACAATCACCTCTAAACTGTTCATACATCCATTTCCATCAACCACGGTTACTTCATAGGTTCCGGCGGTAATATTCGTTTGGTCTTCAGAATTTATTCCATTAGACCATAAAGTAGTATAAGATGGAACACCTCCGTTAATCGTTAATTCAATCATTCCGTCATTTCCTTGTATTTCATCAGTAACTACAGCATTTAATGTAATCTCAGTTGGCTGAACGATCGTATAACTACTGTACGAAACACATCCATTAGCATCAATTACGGTTAATCGATATGTACCAGGCCCCAGATTATCGATGTCTTGGGTTGTTGCTCCATTATCCCATATGTATGTGAATGCAGGGACGCCTTGTAGGATACTGACATCAATTGAGCCATTGGCTTGTCCAAAACACTGAATTTGAGTGACAACCCCATTTACTAGAACCGAAACCGGCGAAGTCACGGTAAAGGTTGTATCTGAACTACATCCTATGGCATCAATTAGTGTTATTGTGTAGACTCCCGTTTCAATGCCTGTTTGTTGAAGCCCAACCAGCCCGTTAGACCAAGTTGCCGATACATTCCCGGTGACGTTTGACGGGTTTAAACTCACGGTTGAGCTTGTGCTCAAACATGTTCCTTGAATCGAAACATTAAAAATAGCGTCATGCGTATGGTTCTGAGCCATTAATACCGCAGCTGCTGCATTAAGTCGACCACTGCCTATTTTTCCAGCGTACATGGGATTTAGTGCATCTATATTAATTGCTGAATTTTTAAGAATCATTTCTATGTCTTGATTACCCAAACAAGGATTAACAGAAAGCATTAAAGCAACAGTACCGGTAACAAATGGTGCGGCATATGAAGTGCCAGAGCTGTTTAAATACCATCCATTTGAAGGAACAATGGCGACATTGTAACCTGGTGCCGAAAGATCCACCATTTGATTGTGCTGGTGAGTTGAGAGGGGGTCTCCATTTACCTGTTCGTGATTGTCTAAATTTCCAATACTAGTTACTGCAAATACATTCGCATAAGCTGCGGGATATACTAAAGCATCCGCCGAGCTACAAGTGTTACCATTTCCAGCAGCTGCAATAATAAAGGTTCCGTTGTTATAAACTTCGGTAACCACATCTTGCTCATATTGATTAAAAAAGCATCCTGAGCTCCAGCTTAAGTTTAATACCCTAATTCCACTGTAGGTAGCAACAAGCAATTCGTTGTAATTCATTTGATAAAATGCAATAGAAGAATTAAACCCGATAGAACTTAACCCTAGATTATTGTCAGTGTTTCCTGCAGCAATGGCACAAACAGCATTACCATGGGTTGGTGTTGCAGTATTAGTGGAATTGTAAGATACAATTTTTCCTGTTAATTCTTCGTGCGTTGGATCTATGTTTTGATCACTAATTCCAATAATGAAGCTTGCGTTACCCTGAGTAATGTCCCATGCCCCTTGTGCATTGATTAAGTCTAAGGCATAATTATTTGCTAGACCAAGATTATAGTCATTAGGTGTATAAAGCACTTGATAGTTTGGCGCTTGTTCAAACCCTGAAAGGAAGGGAATTGACACTAAAGAATTCAAGAGTTCGGCCTCCGAGCATTCGCATTCAATTTCAAAAACGTGCTGAAGTTTTTCTTGTTTAGAAGCGGGTAATGCTTGTCTAACAGAAGTAATTGAATTGATACTTATTGCGGTATTGAACGCTGCATCACTTGAGAATAGCAATCCATCTTCATTCATGACAGGGACTGCAGAAAGGTCATTAATTTGAACCCAAATTTTAGTGTGTTGTCCAAATATATTGCTTGTAATTCCTTGCAATATTAAAGCGAATAAAAGTACTATTGTTTTCATAATCTTTGGTATTAGCGTTGTTTGTTAAACCAAAGGTCATTACATAATAGACATTGAATTTGATTATTTCATGCGAGCACATGTAAAATACACGTAGATACCGATATCCCACTGCGTATTTGTGTGAGGGGTAATACGTAGTTCTACTTAAATTAAATGGATTTTATCAGTCTTGCTAGCTGTTTTTCCAAATTGATTCAGAATAAATCTTTTTGGATTTTATTTTCTTGGGTTTGTGAACTTTAACCCTATACCAAGTCGATTTTGCTTGTGAACTCGACAAATCTATAAGGACATACCCGTGATGTCTTAGGTCCACAAAATTCAAATAGGGATTTAACTGTTTCTTTTTCAATTTACGTTCCAAAGATTTAGACTGACAGGAGCGATATCGCTCGTTATGATTAGATGAAGTTATGCTTTGAGCAACCCATTCAACACCCAATGTTTTATTCTCATGCTTCAATGAAAGTGCAAATGCACTATGAATATCCCCTGTAAGTACAATTAGGTTATTGGCGTGGTTTTTAGCATCACTTATGCCTTTGAATGCATCCAATAATCTTTTACGTTCAACTAAGTATCCCTGCCAAGAATCCATACTCTGCTTTATGCCTTTCGATTGTGCAGGAATGTTTACATTGGAAAGGAGCACTTGATTACCTAAAATATTCCAAGCCGTATTCGATTGATTTATTGAATTTACTAACCATTCATATTGATCCTTACCAAGCATTGTATTCCCTTCGGAACTTGCATTTTCTTCTGTAGGTTGTTTAGTTCTTCCTAATATGCGCTCATCAAGCATGAACAAATTTGCTAGCGATCCAAAAATAAAAGCCCGATTTATTTGGTATTTTGTATTGTCAGTTATAGGTAACCATTCAAAATATGCTTGTTGTGCTGCATTTTTTCGTATTTCCCATTCTCCTTCGTTATCTTGATGATTCTGGGCACCACCTGCGTAAGCGTCATTTGCAATTTCATGATCATCCCAAACCGAAATGAAGGGGACTTTTTGATGTAAATATTGGAGTTGATTATCAAGTCGATATTGTGCATACCGGGAGCGGTAATCTTGAATTGTGAGTAACTCTTTAGGGGGTAAATGCGCTCGATTTAAGGATTGATCACCGTAAACTCCAGGGCCGTATTCATAGATATAGTCGCCTAGGTGAATTACAAAATCTAAATCAGAGATATTCGCTAAAGATTCATATGCGTTAAAATAGCCCCATTCATAATTACTGCAACTTACCACCGCGAATCTTAATTGGTTAGGACTCGTTCCAGTTGTTTTTGTTCTTCCAACAGCTGAAGTATCCTCGCCATAAATGAATCTAAAAAAATATTGTTTGTCTTGCGAAAGATTAGTGGCACTTATTTTAACTGACAAGCCTCGCACAATCTCTACTTCATATTTATATGTTCTGGCAATCTCTTTAAAATCATCCTGTTCACTTAGTTGACAACTTACCATCCGATAGGGTTGGAGTTTGAATGGATTTAACGCCGTCCACAAAATAACCCCTTTTTCTGTTGGGTCTCCAGATGCGACACCAAAAGGAAATACACCTTTTGATTTCAATTGGGCATTAATTTCTGGGCAATAAATATCTTCTATTTGACCATAGAATTTAGAGCTTAATAATAAAATCAAAAGGGTTAAAAAACGCATTTTTGTTGCTAAAATAAACGTAATAATTATACAACAACTTGTGTATCCTTAATTTGCTTTAAATTTAAAGGAATTTTTGAATCATGAAAAACAACCTACTCCTTACTTTACTTCTAGTCAAAGTATCTCTTTATGCTCAAAATGTCATCTGGCAAGATGATTTTGAAAATCCTGCAACTTGGACATTAAATACGTCTATTGGCGCTAATGGAATAGATGCAAATATCTGGGTCATTTCCGATGCAGAAGGTGGGATGGCGGCCGGTAATTGCGGGGTTGCCAATAACGGTAATAAGACCCTTCATATAAGTTGTCAAGGCGCATGGTGCGTAGGCAATGGAGCTACTTATAATGCCGGAGATGGTGGTCTTGGACTTATTGATGCTACAACAAATAAACGCGCATTTACAAGTGCTAATATAAACACAATGAATACAGGTGTTTTGAATTTGTCTTTTGATTACATCGGTATTGGTCAGCCAGGAGCCGATTTTGGTAATGTAGTTTACAGTTTGGATGGTGGAAGTAATTGGAATATTTTACAAGTTATTAACACAGGTTCAACTTGTGCCTCAGGACAAGGAATTTGGAGTAATATTATTGCCCAGTTGCCAGGCAGTTGTTCGAATATCTCTACACTAAGAATTGGATTTGAATGGCATAATGATAATGACGGGGCTGGTTCAGACCCTTCGCTTGCTATTAATAATGTAATGATTACGTCACCAATTCAACCTTCTGTGACTGCTTCTTATCTGCTTTCCGGTGATACACCTTGCATAGGCGATTGCGTTTCTATTACTAATACAAGTGTTGGAGCAAATACGTTTGCGTGGGATATGGGTAACGGTGAAACGTCTACTTTGCAAAATCCGGGTCAAGCATGTTATTATTTTCCAGGCACATACAACCTTCAATTGATTGCATGTGATGGAATTACGTGTGATACGAGCATTACGGCAATAACGGTTCAACCACTATTGATAGGGACCTTTGATGTAACAAGTACGGGTCCGTACACCTGGCCATTCAACGGTTTGGTTTATACAGCCTCAGGATCATATGTAGACACAGTTTCAAATATAAATGCATGTGATAGTTTAGTCACCTTAAATCTAACTATATTAACAGGTGATATCCTTGACATGAATTGGCAATCTTCAAAAAAAATAATTCGAATTACTGATTGGATTGGCAGACTTACAGATAAAAATTCAGGCCAAATTCTATTCTTATATTTTGAAGATGGAACAATGGAAAAATTATATATTCATGAGTAGGTATCAATTTAACATAAAAAAACTTTTTTTGGGTTTTTGTTTTTCTTTGATTGGTTTATTAAGCAATCAGTCCTTAGCTACACATATCCTTGGAGGAGAAATTTATTATGATTCCCTTGGAAATGGCTTTTATAAAATAACCTTTGAAATTTATAGAGATTGTAATAGCGCAACGGCCTATGATAATCCCTTAATTTATACTATCTTTAATGAAAACGGATCCTTTTATTCTGAGGAATTCGCTCCCTTGTTCTCTAGCGCAGTTTTACCCATTGTGTATGACGACCCTTGTGTAACCCCTCCTGATAATATTTGTGTTGAAAAAGGAATTTACATAGATACGATTCAGCTTTTATTTAATCCAACGGGGTATCATATTAGTTATCAACGATGCTGTTGGGCGAATAATATCGACAACATAGTGGATCCTGGGAATAATGGAATTACCCTAACAACGTTCATTCCAGGTAGTTCAACAACTCCTGAATATAACCAAGGTGCACGTTTCATCAATTATCCTCCCCTGGTGCTCTGTAGTCAAAATACGTTAACTTTTGACCACATTGCCTTTGATCCCGACGGGGATTCCCTAACATATGAATTGGTAGACCCACTTCTCGGGGGCAGTATAGTGAATGTGATGCCAAACCCTGAGTCACCACCGCCATATTCAGGGGTTGCATGGAATGTAGGGTATACAGCACTGTTACCTTTTGGAACGGGCTCTTCCATCACATTAAATTCCCAAACAGGAATGATGTCATTCACCCCAAATAATATTGGCAACTTTGTGGCAGGTGTGAAAGTTAATGAATACCGAAATGGGGTGTTGATTAATTCAAAAATCAGAACCTTCGCGTTTAGAGTGGTTAGTTGCCAAGTAGATATTCCGATTTCTGTGAATATTACCGGACCACCTCAACTGGTTGAAGACTGTGGAGTTGCAGGATTTATTATTTCAAGAATTGATACAACCACTAACTTAGAAGTTCAGATTGCTCTAAGTGGTACCGCTACCAATGGAGTGGATTACCCATTTATTCCAAGTGAACTGACTATACCTATTGGTGTTTTTTCCGACACGATCACCATTGAGGCCTTATTAGATAATTTATCAGAATCAACGGAAACCGTATTTTTCAGCGTAATTGTTCCCAACCCATGCGATGGAACTTTCGATACAACCTCTATAATTCTAAACCTTGTAGATTACCAACCATTATCTTTAATTGCAGCAGATTCTATAAACGTATGCGCAAGTGACGGTGAGATTGGGATGTTGGGATGTGCGGCAAGCTTTGGGCTCCCTCCGTATCAATACATTTGGGGCCCAGGTTCTTTTCCAAATAGTGATACGGTTGACCTTGGAGGAGTATTTTTGCAACCAAATGTGAACGTATTCACGGTTGAGATTCAAGACCAGTGCGGAAAGACTATTATGGGAAACCCGATTTTCGTTTATAATCAATGCCCTTTGGAAGCACCAAATGTGTTAACACTGAACGGGGATCAAACCAATGATGTTTTTATTATTCAACATTTGGAGGACTTTAATAATGTTCGCTTGCAAGTTTTCAACCGATGGGGAAATCTAGTTTATAATAATTCGAATTATCAGAATGATTGGAACGGGTTAACAACAGATGGAATACTACTTACAGAAGGAGTTTATTTTTATACTGTTTTGCCCGATAGTGAAAAGTATACGTATGATGATCAAGAAAGAACAAAGTATTTACTTGCTGGATTTCTACATATCATTCACTAGCCGGCAAATTTTACCAGCCTAAATCTTAATCTCAACAAAGACCCCATGAGCTTTAAGTAAATTCAAAATAATGTAATGTCAAAGGTAATTCTAGCGAGTTATTATGATAGTTAGATAAGGTAATAAATTCCCCGTTTAAATTGAAAATATTGTCATTGAAAGATTAATTGGGTTCAATCTTGGTTTTATTTCAAAAATTTCAAAGTTTTTTATAAATGCTATTGTGAAATCAAATTAACCTCTTATCTTTGCACCCCTCAAAGAGCGTTTGAGGAGATTATATATTGTTAAATTAAGAGTATTTTTATGCCAACTATTCAACAGTTAGTTCGCAAAGGAAGAACGGCGGTAGTAAAGAAGAGTAAGTCTGCTGCACTTGATTCATGTCCTCAACGAAAAGGAGTATGTGTTCGTGTGTATACAACCACTCCCAAAAAGCCTAATTCTGCCATGCGTAAAGTGGCTCGTGTTCGTTTAACAAACGGTCGCGAAGTCAATGCTTACATCGGAGGTGAAGGTCACAATCTTCAAGAACACTCCCTAGTTTTAGTGCGAGGAGGTCGTGTAAAAGACCTTCCAGGAGTTCGTTATCACATTGTTCGAGGTGCTGAGGACACTGCCGGTGTTCAGGGTCGGTCCCAACGACGTTCTAAATATGGTACTAAACGACCTAAGCAAAAATAACGTAGTTGACATTCAACGATAATTTTTAAGCGATGAGAAGAAGAAAAGCGAAAAAAATTGCCATCCTACCAGATCCAAAATTCAACGAACAGGTAGTTACCAAGTTTGTGAATAATTTAATGTATTCGGGTAAGAAAAGTTTGGCATTCAAAATATTCTACGAAGCTATTGACTTAGTAGAAAAGAAGGTTGACGATACTTCAGGCCTAGAAGTATGGAAAAAAGCCATAGAAAATGTAACTCCAAGCGTCGAAGTTCGAAGTCGTCGTGTAGGGGGTGCAACGTTTCAGATTCCTACTCCAGTAAGAGAAGAGCGAAAAGCGTCACTTGCCATGAAATGGTTAATCGGTTATGCAAGGAAGCGAAACGAGAAAACAATGTCTCAAAAATTAGCAGCTGAAATCATTGCTGCCTCAAAAGAAGAGGGAGCTGCCTACAAGAAGAAGGAAGATACCCTACGTATGGCGGAAGCAAACAAAGCATTTTCACATTTTAGATTCTAAACATGGCAAGAGACCTTAAATTCACGAGAAACATTGGTATCGCTGCGCACATTGACGCAGGGAAAACCACAACTACTGAAAGGATATTGTTTTACGGTGGTGTAAATCATAAGATTGGTGAAGTACATGACGGTGCAGCAACGATGGATTGGATGGAGCAAGAGCAGGAGCGAGGTATAACTATAACCTCTGCAGCAACTACTTTAACTTGGAATTATCGAGGAACCCCATATCATGTTAATATTATTGATACCCCAGGACACGTTGATTTTACGGTAGAAGTTAATCGCTCCCTACGCGTTTTAGATGGCTTGGTTTTCTTGTTTTCGGCAGTAGATGGTGTAGAGCCTCAATCCGAAACCAATTGGAGGTTGGCAAATAATTATAATGTTCCAAGAATAGGTTTTGTGAACAAAATGGACCGACAAGGTGCTGATTTCCTGAAAGTATGTAAACAAGTTAAAGACATGTTAGGAAGCCACGCGTTACCCCTCCAAATCAACATTGGGGAAGAGGACAATTTTAGAGGTGTGGTTGATTTAATTAATTTCCGAGGAATTGTTTGGAATGAGGATGATTTTGGAATGACATTTAAGGAAGTTGATATACCTGCTGATATCATTGATGAGGCAAGGGAATTGAGGGGAAAACTTCTTGAGGCGGTCGCTGAGTTTGACGAAAGCTTAATGGAGAAATATTTTGAAGACGAGAATTCATTAACTGAGCGGGAAATTCTAAATGCGTTGCGTCAAGCTACAATTTCAGGTAAAGTAGTTCCAATGATGTGTGGATCTTCATTTAAGAATAAAGGTGTACAGGCAATGTTGGATATGGTAATGGAAATATTACCTTCTCCTCTTGATATTGAGGCGATTACTGGAATTAATCCTAAAACAGACGAGGAAGTAACAAGAAAACCGTCTTACAATGAACCATTTGCTGCTTTGGCATTTAAAATTGCAACTGACCCATTTGTAGGAAGGTTATGTTTTACAAGGGTTTACTCAGGAAAACTTGATGCTGGATCGTATGTATTAAATACACGTTCTGAAAATAAGGAAAGGATTTCTCGTATTTTCCAAATGCATGCTAATAAGCAAAATCAAGTTCCTGAATTGGGCGCTGGTGATATTGGTGCAGTGGTTGGGTTTAAAGATATAAAAACAGGGGATACTCTGTGTGCTGAAAACGCACCGATAATCCTCGAGTCAATGGTTTTTCCTGATCCAGTTATTGGATTAGCAATTGAACCGAAGACTCAAGCGGATACAGATCGGCTATCAATCGGTCTTTCTAAATTGTCTGAAGAAGACCCAACATTTCGTGTGAATACAGATGAGGACACGGGTCAAACCATCATTTCCGGTATGGGTGAGCTTCACTTAGAAATAATTGTTGATCGTTTGAAAAGAGAATTTAAAGTTGAGGTTAATCAAGGGGCCCCTCAAGTTGCTTACCGGGAAGCAATTTCTGGTGCTACGGAGCATCGTGAAGTTTATAAGAAACAAACTGGTGGTCGTGGAAAATTTGCCGATATTTTGGTTAAAATCTCACATCAAGATAATACTGAGAAGAAAGGTCTTGAATTCATTAACAGTATTAAAGGGGGTAATATACCAAGGGAATTTATTCCTTCTGTTGAGAAAGGTTTCCGCGAATCAATGAAAAATGGGGTATTAGCCGGTTTCCCACTTGAATCAATGAAAGTAGAATTAATTGATGGCTCATTCCACGCAGTTGACTCCGACTCACTTTCATTCGAATTGTGCGCGAAAATGGCTTACCGGGCAGCATTAAAATCTTGCTCTCCTATATTGCTTGAGCCGATTATGAAATTAGAAGTAGTTACACCAGAGGATTATTTTGGAGATGTTCAAGGGGATTTGAATAGACGTCGCGGAATGCCAACGGGTATGGATGATCGAGCAGGTGCGAAGGTACTAAAAGCAGATGTGCCATTATCTGAAATGTTTGGCTATGTAACTCAGTTACGTACAATTACATCCGGTCGTGCAACATCTTCCATGGAGTTTTCTCACTATGCTGCTGCGCCTAAGAATGTGGCAGAAGATGTGATTTCAAAATCAAAGTAATTTTTCAGCATAAAATTGAAAAGAAATGAGTCAGAAAATTAGAATAAAATTAAAGTCTTACGATCACAACTTAGTGGACAAGTCTGCTGAGAAAATTGTAAAGACGGTAAAAGCTACAGGCGCCGTTGTGAGTGGGCCAATACCTTTGCCCACACACAAACGCATCTACACTGTTTTGCGCTCGCCACACGTTAATAAGAAGGCTCGTGAACAGTTTGAGCTATGCGCATACAAACGCTTGTTAGACATTTATAGCAGTTCATCTAAAACAGTAGATGCATTGATGAAATTAGAGTTGCCTAGTGGCGTTGATGTAGAAATTAAAGTATAATCCAAAGTTAAATTAGTTATGTCAGGAATTATTGGACGAAAAATCGGAATGACTAGCATTTATAGTGCCGAGGGCAAATCATTGCCATGCACGCTTGTTGAAGCTGGTCCCTGCGTAGTAACTCAAGTTAAAACAACCGACCGTGATGGGTACGAAGCTGTTCAATTGGGTTTTGGAAATCGCAAAGAAAAAAATACCCCAAATGCATTGAAGGGGCACTTCAAGAAAGCGAATACTAACCCTAAGTCAAAGTTGGTTGAATTTAAAGGTTTTGAAGAGTTAAATATTGGTGATGAGGTAACCGTAAATATTTTTGAAGAAGGGGAGTTTGTGGACGTTGTTGGAATTACAAAAGGTAAAGGTTTTCAGGGGGTTGTAAGACGCCACAATTTTGGTGGTGTTGGACAATCCACGCATGGCCAGCACAACCGCTTGCGTGCGCCCGGATCTATTGGAGCTTGTTCATATCCGGCTCGTGTATTCAAAGGAATGAGGATGGCCGGACAAATGGGTAACAAACAAAGAACACAAGCAAATCTTGAAATTTTGAAGGTCTTGGCAGAACGGAATATATTAATCATTAAAGGATCTATTCCAGGAGCGAATAATTCTTACGTAACAATTAATAAATAATGGAAGCGAAAGTTTATAGCGTAAGCGGTAAAGCATCTTCGGCGAAAGCCAAACTCTCTAATGAAGTTTTTGGTATCGAGCCAAACAATCATGCCATATATTTAGATGTTAAGCAACATTTAGCAAATCGCCGGCAGGGTACGCACAAATCGAAGGAGCGAAATGAAATTGCAGGCTCAACTAAAAAGCTTAAAAAGCAAAAGGGTACGGGGGGTGCAAGAGCAGGAAGTGCAAAGTCCGGTACTCGTGTAGGTGGAGGACGAATTTTTGGACCAAGACCAAGAAATTATTCCTTCAAATTAAATGTCAAACTTAAAAGATTAGCTAGAAAGTCAGCATTTTCTTACCAGATGAAGAATGATGCCTTAATGGTGCTTGAAGATGTAAAGATGGATGCAATCAAAACAAAAGATTTTGTTGCGATGGTTTCTGCTTTCTCTTTAGAGAATCAGAAAGTTCTGTTAATCTTAGGAGATAAAAATGACAACGTTTATTTGGCTTCTAGAAATTTGAAGAAAGTAAAGGTTGTAACGGTCGAATCCTTCAATACCTACGACGTATTGAACGCCCGGAAGGTTATAGTAACTCAATCGGCTATAAGTCGTATTGAAGAAATTTTAAATTAATCCAGGATCATGCAAGGAATAATTAAAAAGCCGATAATCACTGAGAAAGCATCTTTTGCCTCCGAAGCTAGAAATGCATTTACTTTTGAAGTGGATAGAAAGGCAAATAAGCTTGAAATCAAGCTGGCTGTCGAGAAAATGTACGGGGTACACGTCACAGATGTACGTACACAAAATTATGGCGGTGGAAAATCTTCTGTGAAATTTACAAACAAAGGCATTGTTGAGCAAAGAAGTAAACAATGGAAGAAGGCTGTAGTTTCAATCGCAGATGGTGAAACCATTGATTTGTTTAACAACTATTAATTGAGCAATGAGCGTTAAAAAGTTTAAACCAACAACTCCGGGTCAACGTCATAAAGTGGCGATAGACATGTCGGTAATTACCGCCTCAAAACCAGAGAAAAGCCTTGTTAAAGGCGGAACGAAGTCTGGAGGGCGTAATAATGATGGACGTATGACAATGCGTTACATTGGTGGAGGACATAAGCAAAAGTATCGAATCGTTGATTTCAAGCGAAATAAGTTCGATATTCCTGCAATTGTTAAATCAATTGAGTATGATCCGAATCGAACGGCCAACATTGCATTATTATTTTACGCTGACGGAGAGAAGCGCTATATTATCGCGCCAAATGGTTTGAAAGTAGGAGATACAGTTACTTCTGGTAGAACAGCAACGCCTAACGTAGGTAATGCGATGTACTTATCCGATATTCCATTAGGAACGTTGATTCATAATATTGAATTGATGCCCGGTAAAGGGGGATCAATTGCTAGAGGGGCTGGAACATATGGGCAATTGAATGCTCGGGAAGGTAAGTTTGCGGTGGTTAAAATGCCAAGTGGTGAGACAAGAATGGTACTCGTAACCTGTATAGCTACAATTGGAGTTGTTTCCAATGGAGAGCACAACCTTGAGCGATCAGGCAAGGCAGGTCGGTCTCGTTGGTTAGGAAGACGTCCTCGTGTACGCGGGGTAGTTATGAATCCAGTGGATCACCCAATGGGTGGTGGAGAAGGAAGAAATTCCGGAGGTCACCCACGATCTAGAAATGGTATGCCTGCGAAAGGATACAAAACTAGATCTAAAACAAAGTATTCAAATAAGTTCATTATAGAAAGAAGAAAAAAATAACGTAGTATGAGTCGTTCATTAAAAAAGCCGCCTTTTGTTCACTACAAATTGATGAAACGAGTAGATGATGCACAAGCTTCAAACAGCAAGGCAGTAATCAAAACTTGGTCGCGTGCGTCAACAATTACACCGGATTTCGTTGGTTTAACCTTTGCAGTCCATAACGGTCATAAATTCATTCCTGTATTTGTTACAGAGAATATGGTAGGTCACAAATTGGGAGAATTCTCTCCAACGAGAGTGTTCCGTGGACATGCCGGAAATAAAAAAGATAAAAAACGATAAGATAAATTTTAAGTCATGGGTGCTAGAAAAAGACTAAGGGCTGAGAAGTTGAAAGATGAGAAAAAGCAAATTGCTTTTGCGCAGTTGAATGATTCTAAGATTTCTCCCCGAAAAATGAGAATGGTTGCTGATTTAATTCGCGGAGTTGAAGTAAATAAAGCGCTGAATATTTTAAACTATAACTCTAAGTTTGCCTCTGTAGATTTAGCGAAGCTTTTGCGTTCTGCAATTGCAAATTGGGAACAGAAAAATGAGGGCAAGGACCTTAGTGAGGAGAAAGTGATTGTAAAATCAATCCAAGTTGCCGGAGGATCGATGTTGAAAAGAATTCAACCAGCTCCTCAAGGACGTGCACACAGAATTAGAAAAAGATCAAATCATGTTACAATCATCGTTGATGGTGTAAATTCTTAAATAATATGGGACAAAAGACAAATCCAATAGGCAATCGTTTAGGCTACATCCACGGATGGGATTCTAACTGGTATGGCGGTAGAAACTATAAAGACAAAATCGTTGAAGACGATCAAATCAGAAAGTATTTAAATGCTCGTTTGGCTAAAGCAAGTATTGCTAAGATTATAATTGAGCGTACTCTTAAGTTGGTAACGGTGACTATTAATACGGCTCGACCAGGAGTTATCATTGGAAAAGGAGGGCAGGAAGTAGACAAGTTGAAAGAAGAGTTGAAAAAACTTACTAAGAAAGAGATTCAAATTAACATCTTTGAGGTAAAACGCCCTGAACTTGATGCACGATTAGTTGCTGATGCAGTGGCTCGTCAGCTTGAAGCGCGCATTTCATTCCGTAGAGCTATAAAAATGGCTATTGCAGGTACTATGCGTTTAGGTGCTGAAGGAATTAAAATTAAAATTTCCGGAAGATTGAATGGTGCTGAAATGGCGCGTTCTGAAATGTACAAAGACGGTCGAACGCCATTACACACATTTAGAGCGGACATAGACTATGCTGTTTCAGAAGCACATACAACCTATGGTCGTCTTGGGATAAAGGTTTGGATTTGTCGAGGAGAGGTTTATGGAAAACGTGACCTTTCACCGAATGTTGGAATGTCTTCCGCAAATACAAATGCAGGAGGTGGTTCTGTTTCACCAAAAAGAAAGAAAAAGTAATACGCTTAAAAGAGTAGTAAAATGTTACAACCAAAAAGAACGAAGTTCAGAAGAGTACAGAAAAGTAGAAATCGGGGGTTGGCACACCGTGGTTCGAGGATAGCTTTTGGATCATTTGGTTTAAAAACCTTAGAGCCAGGCTGGATCACTTCACGTCAAATTGAAGCTTCTCGTATTGCGGTAACGCGTTACATGAAAAGGGAAGGAAAAGTGTGGATTCGTATTTTTCCTGATAAACCCGTTACAGCTAAACCTGCCGAAGTACGTATGGGTAAAGGAAAAGGAGCACCAAGCCATTGGGTAGCTGTGGTAAAACCTGGTAGAATTATGTTTGAAGCAGATGGGGTACCATACGAGATTGCCAAAGAAGCATTGCGACTTGCCGCACAAAAGCTTCCAGTGAAATGCAAGTTTGTGGTTCGCAATGATTTTGAAATACCTGCTTAAAAATTAGAAAATGAAAACACAAGATATATCAAAGTTATCACACGAAGAATTGAATCGTAAACTTGCAGAATTGCAAAACCAAATGATTTCTTTGACTTTAACTCACAAAACTGCTCCCATTGAGAACCCTATGAGAATAAAGAGTTTAAGAAAGACCATTGCAAGATTTAATACGGAATTAACCAAAAGAAACAGTGCTGTAACAGCGCAATAATTGATGCTTAACATGGAAAAGCGAAATTTAAGAAAAGAAAGAATCGGAATCGTAACAAGCGATAAAATGGATAAGTCTATTGTAGTTGCTGTGGAACGAAAGAAAAAACACCCGAAATATGGAAAGTTTGTTAAAACGACTACGAAATTTGTAGCACACGATGAAACAAATGACTGCCACGTTGGTGATACCGTTAAAATTATGGAAACGCGTCCTTTGAGTAAATCAAAGAATTGGCGCTTAGTAGAAATTGTTGAAAGAGCGAAATAACCTGAGAGATGATACAAACAGAATCAAGATTAGCAGTTGCTGATAATTCCGGTGCGAAAGAAGTCCTTTGCATAAGAGTGTTGGGCGGTACTCGCAGAAGATACGCTTCCATTGGTGATAAAATTGTTGTTACTGTGAAAAGCGCAATGCCCACAGGCGCAGTTAAGAAGGGATCCGTTGCCACTGCTGTTGTAGTGCGAACTAAAAAAGAAATCAGACGGCCCGATGGCTCATACATTCGATTCGATGATAATGCATGTGTAATTTTGAATCAAGCTGGAGAAATGCGTGGTACACGTATTTTCGGTCCTGTTGCTCGAGAATTACGTGAGAATAATTATATGAAAATCGTTTCTTTAGCACCAGAGGTATTGTAATTTATAGAGATATGCAAACGAAGTTAAAAATAAAAGTTGGCGACCTTGTGAAAGTCATTAGTGGTGACTCAAAAGGTCAAGAAGGTAAGATTACCTCAATCAATCGCTCGAAAATGAGGGCAACTGTTGAAGGCGTTAATTTAGTGAAGCGTCACACAAAGCCAAGCGCGACTAATCCACAAGGTGGAATTGAGGAAAAAGAAGGAACAATTCATGTTTCAAATCTAATGCTTGTTGTTGCTGGTCAAGCAACAAGAGTAGGTAGAAAAGAAAATGATAAAGGTAAATTAGTACGTTTTTCAAAGAAATCAGGGGAGGTGATTAAATAATGACTTACACACCAAGACTTAAAGAAAGGTATCACACTGTAATTATTAAGGAATTAACAGAACAGTTCGGATATAAATCAATCATGCGAGTGCCAAAACTGACTAAAATTGTTTTAAGTCAAGGAATGGGCGACGCAGTTGCAGATAAAAAGTTAATTGAAAGTGCTGCTGCAGATCTTTCTAGAATAGCAGGGCAAAAAGCGATTACGACAAATTCGAAAAAAGATATTTCGAATTTTAAACTGCGTAAAGGAATGCCAATTGGAACTAAGGTTACGCTAAGAGGTGATCGAATGTATGATTTCCTCGATCGATTTCTGTCGGTTTCACTTCCTAGAACTCGCGATTTTAGAGGAATCAGTCCAAAAGGATTTGATGGTCGAGGAAACTTTAACTTAGGCATCAAAGAACACATTATCTTTCCTGAAATCGATATCGATAAAGTAAATAAAATTCTTGGAATGGATATCACCTTAGTAACTTCTGCGAAAAGTGATGAAGAGGCAAAAGCATTGTTGGACTTATTTGGATTTCCATTTGTAAAAAAATAATAAAAAATGGCGAAAGAATCAATGAAAGCGCGTGAGCGCAAAAGAGAACGGATGGTAGCTCGATATGCTAATAAGCGAGAGCAATTGACCAAAGTGTTAAAATCTACTTCAACGAATGAGGAGGTAATTAATCAAAAATGGGATGCGATGATGGCCCTTCAGAAAATTCCTGCAAATTCGGCGAAAATAAGACTGCACAACCGATGCGGTTTAACAGGACGTCCTCGTGGTTACATGCGTCATTTTGGGATTTCAAGGGTGACTTTTAGAGAGATGGCTCTCTCAGGAAAAATCCCGGGAGTTCGTAAAGCTAGTTGGTAATTAAATAAAGTTTAAAAGAAATGACTACAGACCCAATCGCAGATTTTTTAACCCGAATTCGCAACGCAAGTGCCGCAGGGTTGAAAATGGTTGAAATTCCAAGTTCAAATACAAAACGTGCTATGACACAGATTTTATTTGATCAGGGATATATCCTGAACTATAAGTTTGAGGAGGACAACAAACAAGGTATTATTAAAATTGCTTTGAAATACAATGTATCAACTCGTGTTCCAGCGATAACAAAATTACAGCGAATTTCGAAACCTGGTTTACGTAAATATGCAGGTTCAGAAGAATTGCCGCGTGTATTAAACGGATTAGGTATCGCTATGATTTCGACTTCAAAAGGTGTGATTACTGACAAAGAAGCACGCAAGTTGAATATAGGTGGTGAAGTATTATGTTACGTATATTAAAAATTGAAAGATGTCAAGAATTGGTAAAGCACCCATCACTATTCCAGCAGGCGTAGAATATTCGCTGAACGGCAACATGGTTTCTGTCACTGGAAAGAAAGGGACATTAACTCAAGATATTGATTTATCAAGTGTTTCATTAAACCTTGAAGGTAATGTTCTAACAATTACCCGCACTACTGACGCTCCTGATCACCGATCTAAACATGGGTTATATCGTGCGTTGATACAGAATATGATTATTGGAGTTTCTGAGGGTTTTAAAAAAGAAATGGAAATCGTAGGGGTAGGTTACCGTGCAAATGCAAACGGTCAACTGTTAGAGTTAGCCCTTGGTTTTTCTCACCAAATTGTGTTTGAAATCCCTAAAGAAGTTAAATGTACCACAGTAACGGAAAAAGGTAAAGCTCCAGTAGTAACCTTAGAGTCATACGACAAGCAATTACTAGGTGCAGTTGCAGCAAAAATTCGAAGCTTGAGAAAGCCTGAGCCTTACAAAGGAAAAGGAATCAAGTTTGTTGGAGAAGAATTAAGAAGAAAAGCAGGTAAATCAGCCG
>Ga0222714_10001474_pt1 | contig 26539 bp, 24 predicted proteins | sample C33_3DmetaG_FD_165048 | JGI IMG/M metagenome (GOLD analysis project Ga0222714, IMG submission 165048) | Estuarine water microbial communities from San Francisco Bay, California, United States - C33_3D | ecosystem: Environmental > Aquatic > Marine > Unclassified | place: USA: California...
TATCGGCCGTTGTCCTGGCCGGAGATGATGGCAACTGTCGAGGAAGTGAGTACCAATCGTTTCACTCCAGCGCGTTGGGCGGCCAGGATTACCCGCTTGGTGCCCTCGACGGCGGGTGTGATCAACTCATTCTCATCTGCGGGTGCGGACATGATGAACGGTGACGCCACGTGCATGACGTACGTGCACCCGGCAACGGCTTCGTCCCATCCGTTGTCGGAGAGCAGATCGGCTTCGACGAAGCTGAGATTGTCCACTGGAGCCACGGTCTCGATTGCTTTTCTTGTGGGGTCAACCTTGGCAGTGGATCGAACGGATCCGACTACCTCGTATCCCTGGCGCAGCAACTCAGCACCGACGTGTTGCCCGATGTAGCCACTGATGCCGGTAACCAAAACGCGTGTGGTCATGTCTGCTCTCTCTTCTGGTCTACGGGGTGCATTCACGATTTCTACGAACCAACTTAATTTCGTACCGAATGGTATCTTTATGGCAGTCGTCGTTCGTGTCAAGATTTGAGTACCGATGAGTTCGGAAATCGTTGAGATGAGGACCTCGATGTCGGGTGAGCAGGTGAAACGTGCGCGCGGGCGCCCCAAGACGTTCGATCGGGATCACACGCTCGACGTTGCCGTTGACGGCTACTGGCGCGAGGGCATCGACGCAGTCTCGGTCAACGAGATCTGCCGGCGGGCGAACATCTCCAAGCCAGGGCTGTATCGCGAGTTCGGCAGCGAGGACCAACTCCTTGATGCGGCCCTGAGTCGGTATGTCGAAACAGTGCTTGGACCGGCGCTGGCGACCCTGACCGATGATCGCCCATTTCAGCAGACGTTGGATTCCATGATCGAGTTCGCGACCAGGCCCGCGTCATCCGAATCACCTGCAGGATGCCTGCTCGCGCAGATGTGTGCCGCACGGAACCACTTGGGTCCCGTTACGGGGGACCATGTCGACCGAATCCGCAGAGAACAGATAGCCCACTACTCCGCTTGGCTCGAGAAGTGCGCCGATCGAGGGGAGATCTCCGCGCCCGGTCCGATCGAGAACATCGCGGGATACGTCGATGCGCAGATGAACCTGATCCTCAATCGGATTGCTGCCGGTGAGGATCCCGACACGGTTCGTACCCACGCGTACTTGGCCTTCGCCATCCTCACGGCGACGGATGCGACAACACCGGCTATTGGTTCGTGAGTGGCTAGTGGATGGAAGCTCCCGCAGAAGCCAGCGCGGCTTCGTGCTGGGCCAAGTGGTGTGCGCAGAACTGGAGTGTCAATCCAGAAGGCAGGGTGGGTGGTGTGGCTCCCGCACCTGGACTCGAACCAGGAACCCTCTGATTAACAGTCAGATGCTCTGCCGATTGAGCTATGCGGGATCGGACGAGAAAGGATAGCAACGCCCCGATCAAACGCCGAGGGTCGCCCTCAATTCGGCCATGGCCGTCCTGGCCCGCTGTTGCATATCCGGGTCTTTGGGGTCGATCCCGGGATCGAAGGTCACGGTCCACGCGAGCCCGTCGCCCACCCTCCGCGCCACGATGCGCGCCCCCAGATCCCCCTCCAGAGGGACCCGCTCGCTCACCACCACACTGGATGTCACACGCTCATAGACCACCGTCGGCAGCGACCGAGGCTCCTCGATGCGCACCATCCAGGCGCGGTCGCGACTCGCCCCCTCAGCGCGCCCCTCGACCAGAAGTGAGCCCTCTTCGGTCCACGTGGCCTTAGCCATGCGCTCCCAAGGCAATCGCAGCGTGTCAGGGACGGGCAGGTAAAGGGCCGCATCGGTCGCCACAGCGACCCCGGCCGGCTCGACCTTTGCCCAGGACAGGATGCGCTCCCCCGAACCTACGATCTCGCGGACTTCCGGCGGCGTACGAGAGAACATCAGGACTCCCTCTGCTCGCGCAGGTCACGCCGATAGGCCTCTAGTGCCATGAGGTCGGCAAAGGCCGACACCTGCTCGGGTGTGCCTTCATCGAGTCGCTGGAGTCGCCCGCGCAACTCCGCAATGCGGCGCCCGGCATCCATCTCCAGGAGGCGGGCAATAACCGACGTGGTGTAGCGGGCGTCGACCTGGTTGGCGACGGGCATGGGCTCGACGGCAAGGCCACGGACAGCCGATCGCACCGCGTCGTCGGGGCACTGGGCGAGGACAGCGTCGACCCAGGCCAGCCCGGTCACCGTCGCCTGCGGCCCGCCCGCCGCCGCGATGGCCTGGTGAACCGCGCGCAGCGCGTCATCGGAATAGGCCTGGGGTTCGACCGCGGCGTACCAGGCACTCACCAGAGCAGGCTCCTGGAGGGCGCACTTGAGCGACTCTCGCTCGATGGCATAGACCGGATCGCGTGGATCGGCCCGCCGCGGTGGACCAGAAGGTGCGCCAGGTCGGTTGCCGCTGCCGACTGCCTGGGCGATTGTGCCGATGTCGAGCCCCAGCCAGCCAGCGAGTCGCCGTTCGTACTCCGGTCGCAGGGCCGGGTCCTTGATCCGGGCCACGATGGGGGCTGCCTCGCGCAGAGCCCCGACACGACCCTCAGCCGTCTCGAGGTTGTAGCCGGCCAGTGTCGATCGGATCGCGAACTCGAACAGTGGCACCCGGTGCTGCACCAGGGAAGCCACGGCAGCATCTCCATGCTGCTGACGCAGGTCACAGGGATCTAGGCCGTTGGGTTCAACAGCGACAAACGTCTGGGCAACAAAGCGCTGGTCGTCGCCAAACGCCTTGAGCGCAGCCCGGCGCCCTGCCTCATCACCGTCGAAGGTGAAGATCACCTCGCCGCGCATGCGGTCGTCGTCCATGAGCAGACGGCGGAGGACCTTGATGTGGTCAGCCCCGAATGCCGTGCCACAGGTGGCGACCGCGACGGGCACCCCGGCGAGGTGGCAGGCCATGACATCGGTGTAGCCCTCGACGACAACGACCCGCTGCTGCTTGGAAATCTCCTTGCGCGCGCGATCGATGCCGTAGAGAACCTGACTCTTCTTGTACAGCGGCGTCTCGGGCGTGTTGAGGTACTTGGGGCCCTCGTCGTCGTCGAGGAGCCGACGAGCACCGAAACCGACGACATCGCCGGCAAGATCACGGATCGGCCAGATGAGTCGACCCCGGAACCTGTCGTAGGGCCCGCGATTGCCCTGGGACACCAGGCCGGCGGTCTGGAGTTCGTCATCGGTGAACCCGCGCTGACGCAGGTGCGTCGTGAGGGCATCCCACGACTTCGGCGCGAAGCCGAGGTCAAAATCGGCCGCCACCTCAGCGTCGAAGCCGCGCTCAGTAAGGAAGGATCGAGCGGGAGCCGCATCCGGCGCAGCCAGGCGCTCGCGGAAGAAGGCGGCTGCGACCTTGTTCGCCTCGACGAGTCGAGTGCGCTGCCCCTGATGCCGGTTGACCCCGGCGCCACCCTCCTCGTAGCGCAACGTGATCCCGGTGCGCCCGGCCAACTTCTCGACCGCCTCGGCGAATGTCAGATGATCGAGTTTTTGCACAAAACTGATGACATCGCCACCCTCCTGGCAACCGAAGCAGTAGTACATGCCCTTGCTCGGCGTGACGTGGAAGGACGGCGAACGCTCATCGTGGAAGGGGCACAGACCCTTGAAGGAGCCTCCACCCGCGGGCTTCAAGGCAACATAGTCGCGGACGACCTCATCGATGCGGGCCTTGTCACGCACGGCGGCCACGTCCTCGTCCTTGATCCGGCCCGCCATGCCCCGATCCTAGGTGGCCAAAGCCCGGTGTGCGTCCGGCTATCCCCTGCTGGCACCGGACGCACCGCTCAGGCGTGACTGCCACTCCACAGCGCTCACATCCGTGAGGCTCGCCACCTGGTCGATGATGACCCGGAGTCGCTCCGCATCGTCGTTCGCTCGCTCGAATTCGGGTCGGAGCCAGGGTTCAAGGTCCCGCCCGCGGCGTAGCACGAGGAGGGCCACTAACTCGGCCAGGAGTTCGCGCTGCCGCGCGTACTCGACCTCGGCGCCCTCGCGGTTCATCACGTAGATCGCTGTCATGGCTTTGAGGGCGGCCACCTCGGCGCGGACCCCGTCCGGCACCTTCAGCGAGGCGGCGTAGCGCGTCAAACGGGCACCGGCATAAGCCTCGCGGGTCGCGTGCTCCGCCGCCTGGCAGAAGCGACTGATGAGCCGCGACGTCGCTACCTTCAGAGCAGCGAGGTCGCGATGCGACCCGTCATAGGTCTCCGGCCAGTAGTCCAGAGCCAGCAATCGATCGAGTCCGGCGCCGATCTCAGCCGGGTCCACATGCGGCAGATAGATGCGGTGCGCCACGTCCATGATGTGCTCGCGCTCCGTAGCCGACGTGAACATCTCTAGCGTGATCAAGCCCGAATGCAGCGCGTCTTCGAGATCATGTACCGAGTACGCGACGTCATCGGCCCAGTCCATGACCTGCTCCTCCAGACAGGTCCGCTCCCCCGGTGCGCCTTCGCGGAACCAGTGGAAGACCTCCGCGTCATCGGCGTAGTAGCCGAACTTGCGCATGCCGGGTTTGCGCGGCCAGGGGTATTTGCACGAGGCATCCAGCGACGCCCGCGTCAAGTCAAGCCCCGCGCTACTGCCCGTCGCCGGATCGATGACCTTGGCCTCCAGGCGCGTCATCACCCGCAGTGTCTGCGCGTTCCCCTCGAATCCGCCGATCGCGTCGGCGAGCCGGTCGAGTTCCTCCTCACCGTTGTGGCCGAACGGCGGGTGGCCCAGATCGTGGGCCAGGCCGGCCACATCCACCAGGTCCGGGTCGCATCCGAGGGATTCACCCATCTCGCGGCCAATCTGGGCGACCTCGAGGGTGTGCGTCAGCCGTGTACGAGGGAAGTCGGCCACCCCCGCCGCCTGCACCTGGGTCTTGGCCGCGAGTCGGCGCAGACCCGCCGAGTGAAGGACACGGGCGCGATCGCGGGCGAACGGCGAGCGATGGCTCACGTCGTTCTCCACCCAGCGCTCGACGTCGGCCGGGGTATAGCCCGCAGGAATGCTCACGCCATGACCCTAGACGGTAGGTCCGGCGACCTCAGCGTGAGTCGGAACCGCCACTGCCCAGGGCGGCCCGGCCGGCCTCGAGGCGCGCAATCGGTACGCGGAAGGGAGAGCACGAGACGTAATCCAGGCCGACCTCGTTGAAGAAGTGCACCGAGTCGGGGTCACCGCCGTGTTCACCGCAGACACCGCACTTGAGTTTGGGTCGCACCGCCCGACCCTTCTCCACCGCCATGCGCACGAGCGCGCCGACACCCTCCCGGTCGATGGATTCGAAGGGAGAGACGCCGAAGACGCCGCGCTCGAGGTAGGTCGAAAAGAACGCCGCCTCGACATCGTCCCGGCTGAAGCCCCAGGTGGTCTGAGTGAGGTCGTTGGTACCGAAGGAGAAGAACTGCGCGGCCTCGGCGATCTGCCCGGCAGTGAGCGCAGCACGCGGCAACTCGATCATCGTGCCGATGGGGAACTTGAGCGTGCAGCCGTTGGCCTCAGCCACCTCGGCCAGCACGCGGGTGGCCTCCTCGGTGACGAGTTCGAGCTCTTGGATCGACCCCACAAGTGGGATCATGATCTCAGCCTTGGGGTCACCGCCCAACTTTTGCCGCAGGCAGGCTGCCTCAGCAATCGCCCGCACCTGGAGGGCGAAGAGGCCCGGTAGGACCAGTCCCAGCCGCACGCCACGCAGGCCGAGCATCGGGTTCTGCTCGTGCAGTCGGTTGACCGCCTGAAGCACCCGCAGATCCGATTCGTGGTCCTCGCCTCGCTCCTCGGCCAGCGCGACGCGAACGGCAATGTCGGTGAGGTCGGGCAGGAACTCATGCAGCGGTGGATCAATGAGGCGGATCGTGACGGGGAGGCCGTCCATGGCCTCGAGGATGCGGATGAAGTCCTTGCGCTGCAGCGGCAGCAACGCTTCGAGGGCCTGCTCGCGTTCAGCATCATCCTTGGCGAGGATGAGCCGTTCGACGTACTGCTTGCGGTCGCCGAGGAACATGTGCTCGGTGCGCAGCAGGCCGATGCCCTCGGCACCCATGCGGCGGGCTCGGGCGGCGTCCGGAGCGGTGTCGGCATTGGCCCGGACCAGCATGCGGCGCGAGCGGTCCGCGTGCCGCATGAGCCGATCGACCGCCAGGATCAGGTCACGCGTCGAGTCGTCGGCGTCGTGCAGGGCTGAGGCGACGCCCTCCTCGAAGTAGTGGACGACGGGGCTGTCGACCACGGGGACGGAGCCGGCGTAGACGGCGCCACTGCTGCCGTCGATGGAGATCACGTCGCCTTCGGCGACCACCTTGCCGGAGGGAGTCGTGATCTTGCGATTCACGGTGTCGACATCGAGCTCCTCGGCGCCGCAGACAGCGGTCTTGCCCATGCCGCGCGCGACAACGGCGGCGTGAGAGGTCTTGCCACCACGGCTGGTGAGGATGCCGGTCGCCGCAACCATCCCGGCGAGGTCGTCGGGGTTGGTCTCGCGCCGGACGAGGATGACGTGATGACCGGCCTCCGTCCACTCCACCGCGGTCTTGGAGTCGAAGACAACCTGACCCACCGCCGCACCGGGTGATGCACTCATGCCTCGCGTGAGGAGTTCGTTGTCAGTGCCATCGGCAAACCGCGGGAACATCAACTGCGCCAGTTGAGCCCCGCTCACCCGGCGCAACGCCTCATCCATGTCGATGATGCCCTCATCGACGAGTTGTACGGCGATCCGAAAAGCGGCGGCCGCAGTGCGCTTGCCGACGCGCGTCTGCAGCATCCACAGTTTGCCGCGCTCGACGGTGAACTCGATGTCGCACAGATCCTGATAGTGCAACTCCAGCCGACGCATGATGTCCAGGAGTTCCTCGTAGGACTCGGCGTCGCGTTCCCCGAGTTCAGACAGGCTGAAGGTGTTGCGGATGCCCGCGACGACGTCCTCGCCCTGGGCGTCGGGCAAGTAGTCGCCGTAGACACCGGGGGCACCGGTGGCGGGGTCGCGCGTGAACGCGACGCCCGTCCCGGAGCCCTCCCCGAGATTGCCGAAAGCCATCGCCTGGACGTTGACCGCGGTGCCGAGATCATGGGGGATACGTTCGCGACGGCGGTAGAGGCGTGCCCGCTCGGTGTTCCACGAACGGAAGACAGCAAGGATGGCGAGGTCGAGTTGCTCGCGCGGTTCCTGGGGGAAGTCTCGGTTCGCCCCCTCACGAACGATGGCCTTATAGGTGTCCACGAGACTCTTGAGTGCTGACGTCGGAATATCGATGTCGGTGATGACACCGGTGGCCTTCTTTGCCGCGTCGAGAGCGTGCTCGAAGCGCGCCCCGTCGATATCGAGCACCGTCTTGCCGAACATCTGGATGAGCCGTCGGTAGGAGTCCCAGGCGAAGTGTTCATCACCGGAGATTTGCGCGAGTCCCTTGACGCTCTCGTCGTTCAGGCCGATGTTGAGGACGGTCTCCATCATGCCGGGCATCGAGAACCGCGCACCGCTGCGTACGGACACCAGAAGTGGGTCGCTGGGGTCGCCGAGGCGTCGGCCCATGCGGTCCTGCAGCCGGTCAAGTTGCGTCGTGACCTGTTCGGCGAGTTCGGCCGGCTCCTCACCCTTTTCGAGGTAGAACCGGCAAGCCTCGGTGGTGATGGTGAAGCCCGGAGGCACCGGCAGGCCCAGTCGGGTCATCTCGGCGAGATTGGCCCCCTTGCCACCGAGAAGATCGGACTGACTACGGCTACCGCGGGCAAAGTCGTATACGTAGGTGCGCACCCACCTATGTCAGCAGAATCCCGCCCGGCTGAATAGGGACTTCGGTCCATGTGCCACTAGGTGGAACCCAAGCGGTCAGTCCAGGTGCAAGGTCATCGGGACCCGGGCCTCGGCTGGCCCGTCGTAGTCCGGGACCGGTTCGGCCACCTCGAAGCCGACCGATCGATGGAACGCTTGCGAAGCGGTGTTGACCGTCGAGGTGACGGCTTTCAGCCGCGTCGCACCTCGAGCTCGTGCCTCACCCGCCACGCGGGCATACAACTCGTGCCCGAGACCCCTCCCCCGCCGAGCCGGATCGACACCAATGAAGTGGACGTACGTCGTCAGCGGATCGTCCGCAGACGCGAAGGCGATCACGAATGCCGCAAGACTCCCGTCCTCGTCGTCGACGATGTACGACGTGCCGCGGAAATGCTCGAGGAAGAGCCGCGGGACCATCGCGCGCATCGAACGGCCGCCCCACCAATCGTCAATCACCGCCATGATGCGCGCGTGATCGTGCGGCTCCGGGCGACGCCAGACGAGGGCTCCGCTATCCACCACTCACCGACAACTCGGCTTCACGCACGCACGCCGCGGACTCCGGATCCAGGAACGGACTATCGAGCCATCCCTCCGGAAGTGAGGGTGGGCGCTCGCCGCCCGTCCGACCACGCGGTGCCGCCATGACGTCCTCATCGGCCGGTTGATCGGGGTCGATCTGCCCAAGCCAGTCGTCGACCTCCGCCAGCGACGACACATTGGCCAGGCCCTGCCGCACCTGGCGCTTGACCGCATAGCCCTTGAAGTACCACGCGACATGCTTGCGGATTTCGCGACTACCCGTGTATTCACCAAAACCGTCGATGAGCAGTTCGGCGTGGCGCCGGAAGGTCGCGATGACATAGGGCAGGTCCGGATCGGCCGGAATCTCGTCACCCGCGAACGCCGCCGCCAGCTGCCCGAAGAGCCATGGGCGACCGAGACATCCGCGTCCCACGACGACACCGGCGCAGCCGGTCTGCGCCACCATGTCGAGCGCATCCTGGGCACTGAAGATGTCGCCGTTGCCGAGCACCGGGAAGCCGTCGAGGTCCTCCACCAGGCGGGCGATTGCCGACCAGTCGGCCTTGCCGGAGTACATCTGCCGCGTCGTGCGCCCGTGCAGGGCCACCCACGCAACACCGGCGTCACGGGCCACGCGGCCCGCCTCGCGATAGGTGAGATGGTCGTCATCAATGCCCTTGCGCATCTTGACGGTGACGGGCACGCGGCCGTCAGCTGCCGTCACCGCCGATGTCACGATGTCGGCGAAGAGATCACGCTTCCACGGCAGCGCACTGCCACCCCCCTTGCGTGTCACCTTGGGCACTGGGCAGCCGAAGTTGAGATCGACGTGATCGGCGAGGTCCTCATCCACGACCATGCGGACTGCCTCGCCCACGATGTGGGGGTCGACGCCGTACAACTGGACCGACCGTGGCGACTCGTCCGGATCGAAACGAACCATGTCCAACGTGGCCTCATGGCGTTCGACCAGGGCCCGCGAAGTGACCATCTCGCTCACGTAAAGCCCCGCACCCTGCTCGCGGCATAACCGCCGGAAGGCGCGGTTGGTCACGCCCGCCATGGGAGCGAGAACCACGGGAGGGTCCACCACCAGCGAGCCTGCGCGGAGTACGGTCACGTCAACATTCTGGCCGATCGCCGTTGGGAGCACGATGTCCGTCCCACCCCCCGCTCACCCCGTCGTCCTTGAGGGGCGTCGCCGCTGGTTCGCCCTGGTCGCCCTGGCCCTCGGCGTCGCGATGATCATTTTGGACGCCACGGTGGTCAACGTCGCGATTCCGACGATGGTCAAGGATCTCAATCTCACGACGAACGACGCCGAGTGGGTCACCGCCGCGTACTCCCTCGTCTTCGCCTCGCTGCTCATCCTGGCTGGGCGGACCGCCGACCGATTCGGGCGGCGATTCCTGTTCATCATCGGCATCGTCGTCTTCGTCGCCGCGAGCGTGCTCGTCGCACTCTCGGGCAGCTCCGCGGAGATCATCGGTGCCCGCGCCCTCCAGGGCGTCGGCGCTGCACTGATGCTGCCCTCCTCCCTCTCGATCATCAACGCCGTCTTCGTCGGCAAGGCACGCGCGGCGGCGTTCGCCGTGTGGGGCGCCACGATCGGCGGGATGGCGGCCCTCGGTCCCCTCGTGGGTGGCTGGCTCACGACCTACGCCAGCTGGCACTGGGCCTTCCTCATCAACCTGCCCATCGGCATCGTGGTGCTCATCGGGGTCTTCGTCTTCGTCCCCGAGACCAAGGACACCAACCCGACTCCGGGCGCTGACCCGACGGGCATCGCGCTGTCCACTCTGGGTCTGCTCGGTGTGGTCTTCGCACTCATCGAGGGTCAGCGATACGGCTGGATCATGTCGACCGCGCCCTTCGAGGTATTCGGCTTTACCTGGTCCGGTGGCCTGTCCCCCGCTTTCGTGTCGCTCGTGATCGGCATCGTCCTTCTCGTCGTCCTCGTACAAGTCGAACGGTCCCGGTTGGCCGCGGGCAAGGGCGTGATCTTCGACCTCAACCTGTTCAAGATCAGAAGTTTCGGCGCCGGCAATGCGGTGGCCCTCATCGTGAGCCTCGGCGAGTTCGGCCTGCTCTTTGCGCTGCCGCTCTTCCTGCAGTCGGTGCGCGGCTACTCCGCGCTCGACACCGGCGTCATCCTGCTGGCACTTGCCCTCGGATCCTTCGCCGCGTCCGGTGCCGGCGCAGGTCTCGCCCAGCGCATCGGACCGGTGCGGGTACTACAGATCGGCATGGGTTGCGAGGTATTGGGCATCGTCGGGCTCGGCATCGTCATCTCCACCAGCGTGACCGGTTGGGGCCTCGCACCGTGGCTCTTCCTCTACGGCATGGGCGTGGGCTTTGCCACCGCCCAACTCACCGGCGTCATCCTGTCCGAGACCCCGGTGGCCAAATCGGGTCAGGCTTCGGCCATGCAGTCCACGGCACGACAGGTCGGTGCCGCCATCGGTACAGCGATCCTCGGGACGACGTTGCTCGTCGGCATCGGCGCGAACGTCTCCGCGCAACTGGAGGACTCCGGCGTCCCGACCGCTGCGGCAGATCAGGTGACGCAGGCGGTCCAGTCCAGTGCCGGCACCGTGATCCCGAGCCTGGCCGACCAGCCCGGTGGGGACGTCCTCGTCGCGAGCGCGTCCGAGGGCTTCGCTCAGGCCACGACGTGGGTTGCCTGGGTCGCTGCCGCCCTGGTCTTCCTCGGCCTGCTGACGACCTTCCTGCTGCCCGCCAACGCAGCCCGCGTGGAATCCGAGGGATACGCCCCACCCGGCGGCGAGTAGTCTCAACAGCCGATTCACTTCGGCATCGACGAGCGTTCGACCAGTGACCAGGGAGCGTGCATGACCGGCGACGCCGTACGCATGGACCCCATTGAAGAGGCCATCGCGGCCATCGGCCGCGGTGAGTCCATCATCGCCGTCGACGACGAGGGGCGGGAGAACGAGGGCGATCTCATCTTCGCGGCGGAGAGGGCCACCACCGAAAACACCGCGTTCATGATCCGGCATACGAGCGGCTACATCTGCGTCGGCATGACCGGCTCGGACCTCGACCGCCTGCATCTGCCGCCGATGACCGCGGTCAATGAGGATCGCAAAGGCACCGCGTACGCGGTGACCGTTGACGCGCGCGACGTGACATCTACCGGAATCTCCGCGCAGGATCGAGCCATCACCATCCGGACTCTGGGCTCGAGCAAGACTGATCCGCACGACCTCACCCGTCCGGGACACGTCACGCCCCTGCGGGCCGTGCCGGGCGGAGTCCTGCAACGACCCGGTCACACCGAGGCAGCCGTCGACCTCTCGACGCTGGCCGGGCTGCATCCGTCCGGTGCCCTATGCGAGATGGTCAATGACGACGGAACGATGATGGACGCCACCCAGTGCCGGGCCTTTGCCGATGAGCATGGACTGCTTCTCATCTCCATCGCTGATCTCATCCGCTACCGACTGCGCTTTGAGAAGCATGTCGAGCGGGTCGCCACGACGTATCTGCCTACCGACTTCGGAGAGTTCACCGCGATTGGCTTCCGCAGCCTGGTGGATGGGACCGAGCACGCGGCACTCGTCACCGGAGATATCGGCGACGGCACAGACGTGCTCGTTCGAGTCCATGTGGAGTGCCTCACCGGGGATGCCCTGCATTCTGTGCAGTGCTCGTGTGGATCTCGCCTGCGCGAATCGCTACGCCGCGTGGCCGACGAGGGTCGCGGCGTCGTTCTGTATCTGCGGCCAGCGGGCGACCCGACCCAGGTACTCAGTCGACATGGCGCGGGCGGAAGCGATCCGCTGTCCTACGGACTGGGCTCGCAGATCCTGGCTGATCTCGGCGTGCGCAGCATGCGCCTGCTCACCGGCTCACCCGACCGCACCTACGCACTTGACGGTTTCGGCCTCGAGATCAGTGATGCCATCGGACTGGACTAGTCCACCAACTGCTCGGCCGTAGCACGGTTGGTGACGAGCACGTTGATCCAGCCACCGAGCAGAGCACCACGGATAGCAGCAACCTTGTGTGCCCCTCCCGCGACTGCTATTCGTCGGGGTATTCGCCCGAAGGAATCCAGGTCGATCCCCACCACGCGGTCATCCACGACCGACTTGGCCGGCACACCGTCGGCATCGAAGAATCGCAGACAGATGTCGCCCACAGCCCCGAGATCCGTGAGCGCGCGCATGTCGTCGGCACTCCAGGCATTGCCGCTCTCGCGAAGCATCGGCGACGGATCGACCGAACCGATTCCGACAAGGGCCACGGTGAGTTCGTCCCACATCTCCAACACCGGAGCAATCGAGGCATCCGCCATGAGGGCGTCACGGGCAGTGGGCGAGGAGAGCGTGCCCGGCGCGGGCAGGCTGACGGGCGCTGCTCCTGTGGCGGTGGCGAGGAGCGTGAGCAGGCGCATGGCCCGCACCTGCGTCGCGGGGTCACCGTGGCCTCCTACGAGTTGGACCACGTGGGTCAACCCCCCCGCGGTGCGCCCGAGCACCTCCGCTGCCACCAGCAGGGTGGCCGACCACGACGAAACACCCAGGGCCCCCGCGCCGGCCAGGGTGGCCTCGAGATAGGGAGCAGCCTTCGCCCCGAGGTCGCCTGATGGGTCAACCCCCTTCGACGCATCCGCCACGACCACCGCGTCATCGAGTCCGTATCGCTCCTGCAGACCGTCCTCGAGATCGAGGTGGAGACCCGGTGGCGCCGTCACGGTGGTACGCACGATGCCTTCATCCCGCGCTCGCGCCAACAGTCGCGACACCTTGGCCTGGGACACATGGAGACGGCGAGCGATCTCCGACTGAGTCACGCCCTGCTCGTGATAGAGCCGAGCGACCTTCGTCATGAGCTCGGCCTGCGCCCAATCACCGGATACCACCATTCAACGACCCGCAGCCAAGGCTCGTGCGGCGTCGGCGATGCCGACCGACGAGATTCCGGCACGCGCGAAAAGCCAGGACGTGGACCCGGTTGGGGCGAATCCACGCAGCCCAACACGACGCATTCGGACCGGATATTCCTCGACCACGACTTCGGCGACGGCCCCTCCGAGACCGCAGACGTAGGCCTCTTCCACCGTGACGATTCCCGCGGTCTCCCGCGCCGCCGTCACGATGGCCTCGCGATCAAGGGGCGAGATTGTCGCCATGGCCAGCACGCGGGCGCTGATGCCCTCCGCGTGAAGGACATCGGCCGCCTCCAGCGTCGGCGCGACGGCGGTGCCGGTAGCGATGATCGTCACATCGTCCCCCTCACGGAGCATCGCGGACTTCCCCGGTACGAACTCGCCATCGAGCCCGGCGATGTCCGGTACGCCCATGCGGCTGACGCGCAGGAATACCGGACCGTCATGTGCGGCCGCCCATCGCACGGCAGCGCTCGTCTCCGCCGGATCGGCCGGCGCCACCACAGTGATGCCAGGGATAGCGCGAAGCCAACTTAGATCCTCCGGCGAGTGGTGGGTGGAGCCGAGCTCGCCGTATGCGACGCCAGGGCTCTGCCCACACAGGACGACATGGTGACCGGAGTACGCCACATCGATCTTCACTTGTTCGAGTGCCCGAGCGGTCATGAAGCATGAGGCCGCCGAGACGAACGGGATCTTGCCACTGGCCGCAAGTCCGGCCCCGACACCCACCATGGCCTGCTCGGCGATCCCGACGTTGATGAGGCGGTCGGGGAATCGCCTACCGAATTCGCCGAGCTTGCTCGACCCGACCGAGTCGTTGACGACCGTCACGATGCGGGGATCGTGCTCCGCCAGATCGACGAGCGTCGACGCGAAGGCGTCGCGGCAATCATGGAGCAACGTCATCGGGAGATCTCCTCGCGCGCAGCAACAACCTGATCCGGTGACGGCACCCGGTGGTGCCACCCGGGGTCATCGGACATGAATGAGACCGGGTGCCCCTTGTGCGTGTGCGCAATGATCGCCGTGGGCTTTCCCGGCTCGGATGGCGCGCTCGCGAGAGCGTCAAGCAACTCCGCGTGATTGTGCCCATCGACCTCAACCACCGCGCAGCCGAACGCACGCAACTTGTCCGCAAGCGGCTCTAGATCACTGGTATCGACAACCCGGGCGCCCTGCTGCAGACCATTGCGGTCGATGATCAAGGTCAGGCGATCCAGACCGTGATGGGCCGCGACCATGAGCGCCTCCCAATTGGACCCCTCCTGCATCTCGCCATCACCGGTGATGACAAACGTGCGACGGTCGGAATGATCAAGGCGAGCCCCGAGCGCCATCCCGACCCCGATCGGCAAGCCGTGGCCGAGCGGGCCGGTGCTGGCCTCGACCCACTCCACCTTCGTGTTGGCCGGGTGACCATTGAGCGCCGACTCCGCCCGCGTGAAACTGGCCAACTCGGATTCGTCGAGGAGTCCGGCCTCCGCCAAGGTGGAGTACAGCGCGGCTGCCGCGTGCCCCTTGGACAGGATCAGTCGATCTCGTTCGCTACCGCCTTCGAGATTGAGCACCCCGAGGTAGAGCGTGACAAGAATGTCGGTGACGGAGAACTCGCCGCCGATGTGCCCCATGCCGGCGTCGGCGACCATGTGCAGGTCGCGCAAACGCACCCGGCGGGCCGCGTCGGCGAGCTCGGCCGGGGTCGCCGTCACTCGTGACCGGCCATGGAAGAGAGCAGTGCGGTCTGGACGATCCGCTGCGCGGCGAGGGCGTCGTGGCGCGCCTGCGCGTCCTGCAGCGCCGGCATGTCGAGGTCATCAAGGGCGCGATAGAGAGCCTTCAGGGTGCGAATCGATAGGCGGGCCGCCTCCACCGTGTCCTCTCGGAAGGGGAACTGGTCCAGCTGCCACACGCCCTCCCAGTCATTGATGCGCAGTGTGTAGAAGTACTCGAAGATCTCGGTCAGATGGACCGTGCCGACGACGAGATCGTCATCCCACGAACGCAAGTTGTCGTTGACATCCATGCCGTAAAGCACGCCATGGTCGATGAGTAGTTGGGCCGCGTCCGCCGGAGACTCGCCGCCGTACAGGGAGTGCCCGAAGTCCAGCAGTACGCCCACGTTGTCGAGCCCGATCTGCTGAATACCGAGAATCGATCGCGCGGCCGAGTCCCACGTCATCTTCACCCGTGGCTCGCGCGGCTTGTACTCGATAGCGATGCGCAGATCGGGATTCGCGGCGGCGAGATCCCGCATGCCGTCGACGGCGAGGGCCCATAGGTCGTGGTGGTTGACCTGGAAGGGGTAGTCCCAGCCATCCTGTCCGGGCCAGATCTTGAGGTACTGGCCATCAAGGGCCCGCACGATGTCGGCAGCCTCATTCATGAACTCCAGCGCCTGCGCCCGCACTCCCGGATCGGGGTTCGTGAAAGCGCCCTTGCTGAATCGGCGCAGATAGATCTCGGGAGTAATTCCCGTCACGAAGAGGTTGTTCGCCCGCAGCGCGTCGCGAACCTCGTCGACACCGATGCCCTGGGTGAAGGGGTAGGGCACATCCACAGCCGACAATTCCCCCACCTGGGCGGCACGTTCGATCATCTCCAGAGTGCTGACCGGTGGCGCGTAGCCGTCGGTGGCATAGCGGTCGACGTAGCTGGCGAAGTGCCACAGGCCGGCACCGAAGGGCGGGTAGTCGGTCATGCGTTCTCCTCGGGGTGGGTGGGGGTGAACCGAGAGCGAGCGACGGCCACACGCCAGTGGGTCCGTACCTGTTGGCGCACGGCGGGCGACATCGTGGGGGTCGTGGGCTGTTCACGGTCAATGGGCGGCAGTGGCGTGCCGAGCCGACGGGCAGCTAGATGTGCCGCCCCGAGGGGTGACAGGGCAGATTCGCGGGCGCGGGCCACGGGCAGCCCGAGAAGATCCGCCTGCACGGACATGAGTAGGTCGGAGGTCGACGCACCGCCGTCCGCATGCACCTGACACAAGGTGACGTGCCCATCGGCCGTCATCGCCTCCACGAGGTCCGTCACCTGATGGGCCACGCACTCGAACGCCGCGCGGGCCACCTGGGCCGGTGTCGTCGTGGCCGACATACCGCTCAGGATCGCCGTGGCCGCGCGATCCCAATGCGGAGCGCCCAGACCGGTAAAGGCGGGCACGAGGGTGACCCCACCAGAGTCCTGTGCGCCATGCGCAAGTTCGCCGAGGATTTCACCGCCGGAGCGGTTATCCCCGGCGGCGAGCAAACGCGCGGTCCAGTCCAGCGCCTGGCCCGTCGCCAAGATGTTGCCCTCCCGCGCGTAGGTCGGTCCGGAGGTCCACCAGGCGATCGTCGTATCGATCCCTTGCGCAGGGGGCGCCAAGGCCGCGAGCGGAATCATCACCGAGGTACCGGTCCCGTAGGTCGCCTTACCCGCACCCGGCGAATCCGTGCCTTGGGCGTATAGCGCAGCATGGGAATCGGCGAGCACAGACAGGATGGGCATGCCATCGGGGATGGCAGGTCGGCCGCGCGTGACACCGAGGTCGGCATCTGAAGGCGATACCTCGGGCAGCGCGCTGCGCGGGATACCGAACACCTCGAGCAGTTCGTCGTCCCATGTGCCCGTCGCTAGATCAAGTAGCAGGGTTCGCGAGGCATTGCCGGCCTCGATGGACCACGAGCCCGTCAGGTTGTGGACGATCCAGGAGTCCACCGTGCCAAGTCGCACGTCATCCCCTGCCGCATTGTCGAGCAGCCAGCACATCTTGGGCGCCGAGAACATCGCGTCGAGGGTCAGTCCAGTTCGTTGGCGCACGAGGTGTCGTACGTCGTCATCGAACCCAGCAACGAACTCAGCCATGCGCGCGTCCTGCCAACTCAGCAGTGGGCCGACGGGCTCGCCAGTGACCGCATCCCAAGCGACCACGGACTCGCGCTGATTGCTGATGGCGATGCCTAACACGGTGGCATCCGGCCTGCGCTGCAGGACCTCGTCCGCGGCCGCATCAACCGCGTTCATGAGTTCACCGGCATCCTGCTCGACCCAGCCGGGTCTAGGCGTGTGCAAGGCCAGCGGAGCCGACGCACGTGCGAGGACCGCACCGCTGGGCACATCGACGAGTAGGGCCTTGACCGACGACGTACCCGCGTCGATCGCGACGATCGCTTCCGACACAGGGCACCTCCCGAAATCTCATCGCTGCATGAATATTCAGTCATGCTTGATGATTCAAACCCTACGCCATCCCTGCGCTAGGTGGGTAGGAGATCGACGAGCGCGTCATAGACGCCGGGTGCTCCCACGACGACTCTCCCGCCTCCAGCGATGCCGTAGGAGCCGATGAAGTCACTACACACGGCCCCCGCCTCCTGGCACAGGCACAGGGCAGCGAGGCAGTCCCAGCCGTTGATGTGCATTTCGACGTACCCGATGAGTTGACCGGCAGCCACGTAGGCGATGTTCAGGGCACCGGAGCCCACTCGCAGGTACATGCCGTTCTGCTCACGCAGCCGTTGCATGATCTGTGCGAGGTCCCCAGGGGTGGTGGTGCTCGAACAGCCGACGCCGGTCACGCCCTCATCAAGCCGATCCGCCGAGAGCACCGATGTCCGCACACCGTTGAGTGTCGCGCCGCCGCCACGGTACGCGGCATACACATCCCCGGTCGTCGGATTCTTGATCACTCCAATCACCGGCTCACCATCACGTACGTACGCAATGGACACGCACCAAAAGGGCAGCCCCAGCAGGAACGGCTGCGTCCCATCGATGGGATCGACGACCCACGCGCCGGTGGCGCCCTCAGCGCCCCCCCTGCCGGTCTCCTCCCCGACGAAAGCGTCCTCGGGGAAGGCATCGATCAATCGGCGCCGGATATGCGCCTCGACCTCGCGGTCGGCCTGCGAGACGAGGTCCTGCGGGCCTTTCGCTTCGATGGTCAGCGATGAGCGCTCACGCGAAAAGCGCAGGGCAATGTCGGCCGCTTCCGCGAGGACCTCGCAGGCGACCGCGTAACGGTCCTCCAGCCATTGTTCGGTCATGATCGCTCCCCCCACAGCCAGGCAGCACCGCGCACGCCGCTCGAGTCTCCATGTAGGGCTCGCTGAATAGGCGTAGCGAATACGGTGCTGAAAGCGTATTCGCGCACGAGCTCGGGTAGGTCCTCGTACATCTCGTCAATATTGCTCATCCCTCCGCCCATGACAAACACATCCGGGTCCACGGTGTTGACCACGACAGCGAGTCCGCGGGCCACGCGATCGACCCAGCGCCGATAGGTGAGGTCGGCTCGCTCGTCACCACTGCGGCGCATTTCCATGATCTGCGCGGGAGCAAGGTCACCTCCACCGTGTCGGATGAAGTCGCGGGCGAAGGAGTAGCCCGATATCCAGGTCTCCATGCAGCCGTACTTTCCGCAATAGCACTCGGTGCCCGGCACCTCGTCGTCCCGCGGATAGGGCAACGGGTTGTGGCCCCAGTCCCCCGCACTGTTGTTCGGGCCGTGATGGGCACGGCCATCCACGGCAATCCCCGCACCGGACCCGCTGGCGATGATCACGCCGAAGACCACCCGGTGGCCTACCCCGGCCCCATCAATCGCCTCCGACACCGCGAAGCAGTCAGCATCGTTCTCGATGCGCAGTTCTCGACCCAGCGTGGCGCGCAGGTCGGCCTCCACTGGCCTTCCGTTGATCCAGGTCGAACTTCCGCCCTTGCCTCGGCGCGACTCCGGCTCCAGCGAGCCCGGGATGCCGATTCCGACCGAACCCTGCTGGCCGGTCTCGACCTCCAGGCGGCGCACAACATCGGCGACAAGGCGCAAACAGCCGTCGTAGTCGCCGCGCGGCGTCGCCTCTCGAATGCGCAGGAGCTCACGACCGTCGCGCTCCATGGCGACACCCTCGATCTTGGTGCCGCCCCAGTCGATCCCGATCAGCACGCCGAACTCCTGACGATGGTGGAGCCCGTACCCTAGCGAGCCATCGTCAGACTGAAGACTTCTTGCCAAAGAGCCGGTGGAAGAGCGAGTGCTCCTTCTTCCATTGCGCCAGCTCGGCCTGGGTGCACTTGCAGCGCTGATTCTTGGGTACCCCTTTGAGGACCTGGGTGACGTGCTGCCCGCAGCCGGACCACGACGCCTTCTCACATCTCTTGCACGTCACTCGATGACACATGCGGGTAAGCATACCCCAGGGGGTATCTATTCAACCTCAGCAGGAGGGCAGGCGCTCGCCCAGCCACCCCTCGATACCGGCGAGCGGGATCCGCTCCTGGGCCATCGAGTCGCGCTCGCGAATCGTTACGGCGTCATCCTCAAGGGTGTCGAAGTCGACCGTCACGCAGTACGGCGTGCCGATCTCGTCCTGGCGGCGGTAGCGGCGACCGATGGCGCCGGCATCGTCGAAGTCGACGTTCCAGCGTCGACGCAGCTGCGCCGCCAGATCACGGGCCTTGGGCGACAGGTCAGCGTTGCGGGACAGCGGCAGCACCGCAGCCTTGACCGGGGCCAGTCGCGGGTCGAAGCGCAGCACCGTGCGCTTGTCGACGCCACCCTTGGCGTTCGGGGCCTCATCCTCGTCATAGGCATCGAGAAGGAAGGCCAGCACGCATCGCGTCAGGCCCGCTGCCGGCTCGATGACGTAGGGGATCCAGCGCTCTTCGGTGTCCTGCTCGAAGTAGGTCAGGTCGGTCCCTGAGTGCTCGGAGTGCGTCTTGAGGTCATAGTCGGTGCGATTGGCGATGCCTTCGAGCTCCGCCCACTCCGAGCCAGCGAAGAGGAATCGATACTCAATGTCGACGGTGCGCTTGGAGTAGTGGCTCAGCTTCTCCTGCGGATGTTCAAACAGGCGCATGTTCTCGGGGTTCATCCCGAGGTCGACGTACCAGTCCCATCGCTGTTGCAGCCAGTACTCGTGCCACTCCTCATCGGTGCCCGGCTTGACGAAGAACTCCATCTCCATCTGCTCGAACTCGCGCGTGCGGAAGATGAAGTTGCCCGGAGTGATCTCGTTGCGGAAGCTCTTGCCGGTCTGACCGATGCCGAACGGCGGCTTTTTGCGACCGGAGTTCAAGACATTCAGATAGTTGACGAAGATGCCCTGCGCGGTCTCTGGTCGCAGATAGTGGATCGCCCCCGCATCTTCGACCGGGCCTACGGTGGTGCGCAGCATGCCGTTGAAATCCTTGGGCTCGGTGAACTCGCCCTTGGTGCCACAGTTGGCACACACGATGTCAGCGAGGCCATCTGCTGGCGCGGACCCGTGCTTCTCCTCGTACGCCTCGATGAGTTGGTCGGCGCGCCACCGCTTGTGACAGTTTTTGCACTCGGTGAGCGGATCGACGAACGCCGACACATGTCCGGAGGCTTCCCACACCTGCGGGGCGAGAATGATGGACGAGTCGATTCCCACAACGTCGTCCCGGCCCCGCACCACGGCCTGCCACCACTGGCGACGGATGTTGTCCTTGAGTTCAACCCCCAAGGGGCCGTAGTCCCAGGCGGAGCGAGTGCCGCCGTAGATCTCGGACGAGGGGAAGACGAACCCACGCCGCTTGCACAGGTTGACGACGGAATCGATGCGATCGGCCATGGTGGCTACTCCGGCTTCCGGGCACGTGGCGTGTGCCCTGGACGATGGGATGGAAGGCCTCAGCCTAACGACGCGTCGTGCTCACTGAGTCGGCGGAGGGCTTCCACCTCGTCCAGGACATCGAAGTCCTCGTAGTGCCAGCGCAAACTACGCCGGACCATCGGGCGATCAACCGCGACAATCTCGTCGTACAGCAGCGCGAGCCTGGCCTCCCCCTCGCGGGGGCACACGGCCACGGCAAGGATGAGACTCGCTGCGCCCGCGTCGCGAAGTGCGCGACCAACAACGTGCGCTGCGCTGCCGGTCTCCACCCCGTCGTCCACGACGATCACCGCTCGCCCGGTGACATCGACACCTGCCGCTGCGCCGTCGGAAGCCACGACCAGTTCGATGACCTGCACCACGTCGTCGCGATCAAGTCGTACGCCGTACACGGCCAAACCATGGCGGGCCGCGATCTCCAGCGCGGGCGGCACTCCGTTCGGGAGGATGGCGAGCACGATCGCCTCTGATGGAGGGCTCAGCAGTTCAGCCACCGCAACGCCGCCCTCCGCGAGATTGGCGAACCGTGGGCTCATGACGGTTCTGGTGTGACGCGCTCGGCGGCCGCCTCACCCAGGGAGACTGTGCCGGCATCGGCCGCGAGTGTTCCTGAGGCCGTCACACTGCCCTCCGAGTCACTCACCTGCAGCACCTCGAAGGCCGTGGGCTCGTCCATGGCCCGGGATAGCAGCGGCACCACGGACACCTTCACGTCGTACGACGACAAGGCCCGCCGATAGGCCCCTACGGTCGTCCAGTTCAGCGTGAGCGCGATGAGTTCGGAGTCGTCGACGGCGCGAGCCAACCGAGCATCAACGAAGCCGTCGAATGACGACAGGAGGTCCACCGCGGTGCGGAGTTCGGCGAGCAAGGTGGCAGGCTGAATGCTGCGGAAGCGCAGGGCGGTGATGAACCCCGGGATCGGCTCACGGTCGAACACTGGCACCATGGGACCACCGTAGGCCTCTAGCGGCCGCGGCCGGATCGGGGTGCCACGAGGGGGCCCCGGTGGAAGGGCCCACGAAAGGGAACGCATGAAGGACGAGCGACCCGGCGTACGCGGTCCCCGGGGACCTGCCCCCAGCGGGGGGAGCCCCACTCCCCCGCCGAAGTCATCCGGCAGCCTCACCCCACTCCAGCGCGTCAGCTTGCCGCTCATCACCCGACTCAGCCGTGTGCCGCGCTGGCTCGTGGTTATCGCCCTCGCCGTCCTGCTCGTCCTCGGGATGATCCAGACCGGCTCGCTTGCCTGGCTAGGGGCACTCATCCTGGGTCTGCTCACCGTTTTCTTCGCCTGGCTGCTCGTGCTGTCGTGGCCGGCCATCCCCGCGTCCGGGCGGCTCCTGCGGCTCATCGTCGTCGCGGCTCTGGCCGGGCTCACCGTCCTCAAGGCCATGGGTCAGATCTAGCTCTCCAGCATCCTAGAGAAATTGACAATCATTTCCATTAAGAACAGACTGGCCTGGTGCCGCGCTTTTCCATCCCTCCCCACACCCGCGTAGCCACGCTCGCCTGCGTCGCCGCCCTCGGCCTCTCCGCCTGCGGCGGCAGTTCTCCTGACAGCGGTGCCAGCGCTGAGGGACGCACCACCGTCGTCGCGGCCTTCTATCCCCTCGCCTACGCCGCCATTCAGGTCGGCGGGGACAACGTCGACGTCATTGATCTCACGCCACCGGGCGCTGAACCGCACGATCTCGAGCTCAGCCCTGCGCAGGTGGCCCAGATCGCCGAGGCGGACCTGGTGCTCTACGTGCCCGGCTTCCAGCCCGCCCTCGACGATGCCATCGACCAGGTGGCCGCGGCCCACGCACTCGATGTCACCGAGCAGATCCCCCTGCTTCCCGCCGAGGAGCACAGCGACGAGCAGGAAGACGATCACGGCGACGACGGCCACGATGCACTGGCCGGCGACCCACACGTGTGGCTCAACCCCCTCAACATGTCCATCATCGGTGCTGAGATTCGCGATCGACTTGCAACCCTCGACCCGTCGTTGCAGGGTGCCGTCACCGCAGGCAGCAGCGATCTCGACGTCGCGATGACAGCACTGAATGATGAGTGGTTGACGGGAACCGCCACGTGCCGAAGTCGCGACCTCGTCGTCAGCCACGAAGCATTCGCCTACCTCGCCGCCCAATACGACTTCGCACAGGTGGGAATCGCCGGCATCAGCCCGGAGACAGAGCCCTCCCCCGCGCGCCTGGCCGAGATCGCTGACTTCGTGCGCGCCAACGGCGTCACCACGATCTACTACGAGACGCTCGTCGATCCCAAGGTGGCGAACACCATCGCGGCTGAGACCGGAGCGACGACCGCTGTCCTCGATCCCATCGAGGGCCTGGCCGAGGGTTCGACACAGGACTACGTGTCCTTGATGCTCGCAAACTTGGCTGCGATCCAGTCCGGTCAAGGGTGCGCCTAGGCTTCCGCGATGGACGCGACCACTCCCGCCATCTGCTGCGACGACGTCAGCGTCGACTTCGACGCATCCTGCGTCCTGTCGAACATCAGCGTGGACATCTATCCGGGTGACTTCACGGCCATCCTGGGCGTGAACGGCTCAGGCAAGACCACGCTGATGCGGGCGATGCTCGGGCTGATTCCACTGACAGGTGGCGCTGTGCGGATCTACGGGACCGACCTCCCCCGGTTCCGCGACTGGTCGCGCCTCGCCTACGTGCCGCAACGTTTGCACTCCGCTGGGGCCGTGCCCGTGTCCGTCCACGAAGTAGTGGGAGCCAGCCTCATCTCCCCTAGGCGGCGACTTCCACGGCGTGGAGATCGACTGGCTGTCACTAACGCGCTTGACCTCGTGGGACTTTCGAACCGCCGCAAGGACCGCTTCGATTCGCTGTCCGGGGGCCAGCAGCGTCGCGTCATGATCGCCGCCGCACTCGCAAAGGATGCCGATATTTACATCCTCGACGAACCCACCGCGGGCGTGGACGCGGAGAGTCAAGAACGCATCACCGAGACCTTCCGCCACCTTCAGCAAGCCGGACGCACCGTCCTGCTCGTGACCCATGAGCTCGGCGCGTTCTCCGCGCTGGCCTCCCGCATCGTCGTGCTCGGCTCGCGCACCGGCGTGGGATCCCATGTCCTGTACGACGGACCGCCGCCGGTGCCCGAGCATCTCACCGAGCGGCACTGGCATCACAGTGAGGAAGTCATCGCCCGCGGCAAGGAACCGGGACTGCTCGATCCGGGGAACACCGCATGAACCTGCTCACGTACGACTTCATGCAACGCGCGCTCATCGCGGCAGCGCTCATCGGCGTCATTGCGCCCCTCATCGGCATCTTCCTGGTGCAGCGACGCCTCGCACTCCTCGGTGACGGCATGGGACACGTCGCCCTGACCGGCGTGGGGCTGGCTTTCCTCGTCGGGTCCGCACCGGTTCCTACCGCCCTGGTGGTCGCGGCACTCGGAGCGCTCGTGCTCGAGGTCATTCGGTCACGCAGTCGCACCGCGGGTGACCTCGCGCTCGCCCTCGTCTTCTACGGCGGCATCGCGGGCGGCGTAATGCTGACGGCACTGGCGTCGGGCAAGGCGAGCAGCGCACTCAACCAATACCTCTTCGGCTCCCTGTCCACCGTGGCCGTCGAGGACATCGCATGGCTCGTCGGCGCGAGCATCGTTGTCGTCATCATCCTCGTAATCTTCGGTCGCGAGATGTTCGCGATGACGCTCGACCCGGACGTGGCACACGTCCAAGGCATCCGCACAACGCGGCTCGGCGTACTCCTCACCGTCCTTGCGGCCGTCACCGTAGTCATCGGGATGCGGACCGTCGGACTGTTGCTCGTCAGCGCGATCATGATCGTCCCGGTCGCCGCCGCACAGCAGATCGCCGGATCCTTCCGCGGGACGGCAATCGGAGCTGTCGTCGTGGGACTCGCATGTTCCGTCGCCGGCCTCGTGACGTCCTTCCAACTCGACGTGCCACCCGGCCCATCGATCGTGCTGCTCTCGCTCGCCGCCTTCGTGGTGGCCGCTCTCATCGCCATCCCGCTCCGGCGACGCCGCCATCGCCATCCGCACGCCGAGAAGCCGGTGCAGGAGCATGACCATGCCTGAGCAAGCACCACGTCGCCAGACTCGGCAGCGCACCGCCGTGTCGGCCGCCTTGGGTGCGGCGAACGAGTTCCTCTCCGCGCAGGAGATCCACGACGTATTGCGACAGCAGGGCGATCGCGTCGGCCTCACCACCGTCTATCGCGCGCTCCAAACCATGGTCGACGACGACGTGGTTGACGTGATCGTTCGGGACGATGGCGAGTCGGTCTACCGCAGCTGCAGCGAGCATCACCATCACCATCTGGTGTGCCGCCGTTGCCGCGCCACCATCGAAGTGGAAGCGCCGGCCGTCGAGTCATGGGCCGAGGAAGTCGCCGCTCAACATGGATTCACCGATGTCGCACACACGGTCGAGGTGTTCGGCGTCTGCCCTGACTGCGCCTGAGGAATCGTCCACAGGTTCGGGAGTGGCTCGGGAGAGCTTGTGAAAAAAACGTTGGTGTTGCTGGGGTTTTGGGGTTGACGATGTCGGACCCCTCACATAGAATCGTACATGTGTTCGAACAGTGAGTGTGGTCCGGTGCAAGCCCGGACCGGTTCGGACTCCCGCGAGTAGTGGCGGATCACCTGCCTGTTGAGAGCGTGGGTGGTCCAGGTCTATTGATAGATGTGTTGTTGGCGGGCCGCGGAAGATGGCGCAGCGGCCGCGGGTCACTCACCCGATCCCCTTTCCTGTTTCCTCCTGTGCTGTGGGGTGCCCCTGATGTCCGTTGCCGAGGTCCTGAACGCCGATGTGGTGTTGGCCGAGTCGGTCGCGGTGCTGCGCGCAGCCACCAACGCACTCGCCGAACTGGACGCCTCGGAGCTGAGTGAGGCTCAACTCGGGGATGCGCTGCTGGACCTGCTGCAGGTACGCCGGCAGGTCGACGGTGCGCTCGCCGCGGTGGGTCACCGGTTCGTCCACTCGGGCGCCTGGGCCGCGGACGGGGCCCGCGATGCCACCGGATGGGTCCGGGGCCGCACCCAGGACGGGTTCGGCTCTGCGCGGCGAGTATTCACCACCGCAGGCGAATGCGCCGTGTTCGACCAGATGGGTGCGGCACTACGCCGCGGCGAGATCTCGGTCAAGCACGTGACCGTTCTCGGGGAGGTAGCCCGAGCATTCCCCCGCCTGCAGGGCCACCTGAAGCTCGCGCAGCCGCAGATCGTGACCCTGGCGGCCGAGCGGGAACCGGCCGCATTCGCCCGGTCGTTGACCGCAATGTGCCACCGGCTGGACCCCATCGCCGCCCAGGAGGACACGAAGGCCAAGGAACGGGACTACTACCTGCGCGCCTCCACGTTGCTCGATGGCGCGGTGCGGGTCGACGGAATGCTCCCCGCCGACGTCGGACAACTCCTCATCGCCTCGTTAGAGGCGGCCCGCCGGACCGTCGCCCAAGACAATGACGCCGACGCTGCCAAGGACGGCCCCACCTCAGACCCCGATCCGGCGGATCGGGCCACGTGGGAGATCGACGTGTTCGGCACCCCCATCCAACCCCCTGAACTGGACCCGATCGACCACCGACTGACCGGGGCCCGCAACATCGAAGCCCTGCACCGAATCCTCACCCTGGCCGGTGCCGCCACTCCGGCCGACGGTGGTCTCGCCTCCGTCGCCGGGACCCGGCCCACCATCAACGTCACGGTGAGCGTCGAG
>Ga0222714_10001475_pt1 | contig 26534 bp, 31 predicted proteins | sample C33_3DmetaG_FD_165048 | JGI IMG/M metagenome (GOLD analysis project Ga0222714, IMG submission 165048) | Estuarine water microbial communities from San Francisco Bay, California, United States - C33_3D | ecosystem: Environmental > Aquatic > Marine > Unclassified | place: USA: California...
GGCGTTCACGTCGGAGATCGACTCCCTGCCCACCGACAAGGAGATCATCTTCTACTGCGACCGTCCGGGCGAGGCCACGAGCATGAAGATCGCCCTCACGGCCTTCGACAAGGGCTACACGCGGGTGGGGGTGCTGGTGGGTGGATTCGACGCCTGGGTGGCGGCGGACTACCCCGTGGAGCCCAAGGAGTAGCCCACCGCCCCGATGCGTTCGGCTAGCGCTTGGGGGTGAGCCCGTACGTCTGCTCGAGCCACTGCGGCAGGATCGCCGCGATGCCGCGGATGAGCAGCTCGCGCTCGGAGATGGCCACGCGCGCGGCCACGGACATCACGAGCTGGCCCTCGTCGGTGCGCACCCCGTTCACGCCCGACACCGTCTGGTCGGCCTCGGCCTTGTTGTAGACCATCGCGCGCGCGGCCATGGGCCAGTGGTCCTTCGTCCAGTCGATGAGCGCCTGCTCGAGGTCGCTGGGCTCGTATTCGAAGAGCGCTCGCTGGAGCTCGTTGGGCGTGGGGTCGCTGTCGCGCTGCATCTGGTGTCCTTTGCGGGGCCGGTTGGCGGTGTGAAGGGCAGGATAGCCACGTGAGCGATGCGAGCGGTACGCGATTCGGCGGCGCCCGCGGCCGCATGGTGCTGATGGCAGGCGGCCTCGCGCTGTGCGTGCTTGCCATCATCGGCGCGAGCCTGGAGTGGGGGCGATTGATCGTGAATGGCCGCCTTGTGGTGGTAGAGGGTGGCCTGTCGCTCTGGCAGGGCGTGACCGTGCTCGTGGCCGCCGTCGTGGGCGCGCTCCTCATGGCTTTCGCCGTTGCCTCGGGCCGTGGCCGGGCGGCGGGCCTCGTGGCGCTGGTCGCCGGCGCGGTGATCACGATCGTCTCGATCAACGCCCTTTCATGGCTCGTGACGCGTCCCGATGAACTCGCCGACCAGGTGAGTGAGGCGGCGGCCGACATACCGCTGGAGGGCTACGTGGTGCCGCGCATCGAGAGCGTGGTCGGGCCCGGGGGCTGGATGGCCCTCGCGGGCGGCGCGCTGCTGGCCATCGCCGGGCTCGTGGCCGTGGTCACATGGGCATGGAGCGGGCGACGCCGGGCGGGGGGCGCCTGATGGCCGCGCGCATCGCGTCGCTGCTGCCGTCGGTCACGGAGACCGTCTGCGCGCTCGGGCTTCGCGATCGACTCGTGGCACGCAGCCATGAGTGTGACTTCCCGCCGGGTATCGCGGACGTTCCCGCCGTCACCTCCAGCCGCCTGCCCGCTGACGCCGTGACCCAGGCACAGGTGGATTCCGCGGTCACCGACGCCGCCCGCGCTGGCGAGGCCCTCTACGAGGTGGATGCTGCGCTGCTCGCGCGCCTCGCGCCCGACCTGGTGATCACCCAGTCGCTCTGCGATGTCTGTGCCGTGGCCGAGGGCGCCGTGCTGGCGGCGGTGCGCGACCTCGATCCACCGGCCGAGGTGCTGTCCCTCGCCCCCGGGCGGCTCGATGAGGTGATCGCCTCGGTGCAGGACGTGGCCGATGCCGCCGGCGTCCCCGATGCGGGGGCGGCCCTCGTGGCGTCGCTGCACGCGCGGCTCGATGCCGTGCGTGAACGGGTGGCCGGGCGCCTGCCCGTGAGGGTGGCTGCCGTGGAGTGGATCGACCCGCCGTGGTCCGCGGGGCATTGGGTGCCCGACCAGGTGGCCGCGGCGGGGGGAGTGGAGGTGCTCGTGGCCCCGGGCGAGCGCTCGGCGCGCGCCACGTGGGATGACGTGGTGGCCGCGCGCCCCGATGTGGTGGTGCTCATGCCGTGCGGGCTTTCACTGGCCGAGGTGATCGACCTTGCCGGCGATGTGCCCGACATCCCGGCGCGCGTGGTGGCCGTGGATGCCTCGGGGCTGTTCAGCCGGCCCGGCCCGCGGCTGGTGGACGGGGCCGAGGTGATGGCGCGCATCCTCCATCCACTGCCCGGGGATGGGCCCGGCGGGGACTCATGGGCGTGGCTTCCCGGTCGCGGGGGCTAGACTCGCCTCAGCCATGAAGACGTTCATCCTCTTCGCGACGCTCAGCCCGCAGGGCATGCTGACCCTCCGCCACACCCCCGAGCGCCTCCTCGAGGTGAACCGTGAGATCGAGTACCTCGGCGGGCGCGTGCTGCAGCAGTGGGCGCTGCTGGGGTACTACGACTTCATGAGCATCATCGAGGCCGAGGACGAGATGGCCGCCGCGGACATCGTGGCCGAGCTCTCGGCCCGGGGAAGCGCCACGTTCGACACGATGACCGTGATGGACGTGGACGAGCTCGTCGCCTAGCGCCGCCGGCGCGTCCTAGCCGACGCGCCGCCAGGACTCGGAGTGGCAGAGCGGGCAGGCCGGCAGCACGAGCACGCCGTCGTTCTCGGTTGGCGAATGGACGAGCAGATCGCACTCTGCGCAGCGGAACGTCCCTGTCACCTCGTCGCCCACGTGGAGGAGGTCGGCATCATCGGCGGGCTGCGGCATGTGGTCTCCTCCCGCGCGCACGGCGCGGGTCAGGGGAACGATTCCCTTGGTGGCTAGATCGCGAGCGCGGCGACCAGGCTGGCCGCCGCGACGATGGCGAACAGCACGAAGCCGGCCGCCAGGAGGCGCGTCTCGGTGACGACGGGTCGCCGCACCTCGCCCACGTGCGCGGGACGCCAGTGCACGAGGCGCGCCACGCGCCCCTCGTGGATGGAGCGCTCGCAGTAGGGGCAGAAGGTGGCCGACTCGAGCAGGGGGAGTCCGCACCGGTGGCAACCGGGTACGTCGGAATGATGGTGATGCTGGAGATCGGACTCCGTGCGCACGAGCTGCTCCTCGCGTGGGCCCGCCACTGCGGCGGGAAAAAGAGCATACCGCCGTCGGAAGGAATTCGCGCGTAGACGCCGAAGGGCCCCGCCCGCACCCGATGATCAGTTCGCCTGATCCTCCGCGAGCATGGGGAAAGCGGCTACCGCGTCGTGCGCGGTGTCCTCCTCGGCCTTGACCTCGCGGGCAGCCCGGACGTCGGCCATGCGGGCCTCCACCTCGGCGATCTCGGCTGCCAGGGCATCTGCCGTGAGCGTGCCCTCCTGCGACAGCGTGTACGCGCGCGCGCCGAGGGCGGTCAGCGCGTGGCGGTGGCGGCGCTCGAGCACCCGCTTCTCGCCCTCGAGGCGTGCGCGGTGCACTGATCCGCGCATGTCGTGGGCCACGCGGCCCGCCGTGCTCGTGACCGAACGGAAGATCGACATGCTCGAAGGGTACAGCCGCAGGTTGTGGCAGGCGCGGTCGCGAGGCGTGACGAGCGGGCACACACCGGCGCGCTGTCCGGCCATAGCGTCGCCGCATGGTCGGGCTGGCGGGCATGCGGTGGTCTTCGGGGCAGGCGACGGTCGAGCACGTCGGGCTCGCCCTCGTGCTGGCCCTGGTGTTCGGGGCACTCGGCACATGGGTGGCCAGGGGCTTCGACGCGCCCACGGCGCCGCCGCCGTTGATCGAGCGCGTGGCGGCGCCCCTGCTGGGAGACCTCGGGAGCGCTGGCGGCGCGGCGGGCCCGCCTGTCCGCTCGGCGCCGGGCAGCCCGCCACCTGACGGGACCCCGCCGGCGCAGGTTGCGTCGGGGCCCCCCGGCGCCCCGATGTCACCCGTGGCGGGCATGCGCGGGATGGCCCGCGCGATGGAGCGCGCGGCTGGCGCGACGATGGGCACGGCGGGCAGGGCCGGCGCCGCCGACGTGGCGGGCGCCGCGTCTGCTGGGCGCGGAACGGTGCGCCGCATCTGGGACGGGCTTCTGTGGTGGGGCGCCCTGAACGTGGATGGGCAGATCGAGGCGGGGAAGGGATTCCTCGAGCAGGTGGGAGTGCGGGCCGAAGATCTCGTGAAGGACCCCGTCAAGACCATCGAGGGCGCCATCGACCGGTTGTCGAAGCCGCCGGTCACCAGCACGGCGGATCGCGTGGCCAGCATCGTCCGGGCGCTCTCGGGGCTTGGCGACAGGCCCTTCCGCGAGTCGTTCCTGGGGATCTCGCGCGATCTCGGCGGCCTCGGGGCCGACTGGGTCATCGCGAAGTTCGCGCGGGGCGCAGGTGAGCTGCTCGGGAAGTTGCTGGGCGGATGACAACAACGGGAGCAAGGGGGTTCGAGGTGATCGATGCGGTTTCGGCGCGCGTGCATTCCTGGGCGCTGCACGCCTGGTGGCGGGCGCGCGATGCCCGCGGGCAGGGCACGGTGGAGTACGTCGGGATGGTGGTGATGGTGACCCTGCTCGTCGCTGCGGTGGCTGTGGCGGCCAAGGGGTGGGCACCCGACATCGGCAATGCGCTCAAGAAGGCGCTCACCGGGGCGGTGAAGCACCTGACGGACGGCTTCGGATGAGCGCGGGGCGCCGCGGTGGCATCCGCGGGCCGCCGGTCCGCTAGGGGATGACCACCGCGGCGCCCTCCACCTCGCCCGTGGCGATGCGCTGCAGCGCGCGGTTCGCATCGGGCAGGGCGTGCTCCTCCACCGCGGTGACAACCGGGATCGCGGCGGCGAGCTCGAGGTAGTCGCGGGCGTCCTGCCGCGTGACGTTGGCGACCGAGCGGATGGAGCGCTCCCACCACAGGTCGGCGTAGCTCATCTCGGGCAGGCGGTCGAGGTGGATCGCGTTGATGGCCACGGTGCCGCCCCGGTCGAGCGCGCGCACCGCGTGCGCCACGACGTCACCAGAGGGTGCGAAGGTGACCACCAGGTCGAGGGGGAAGGGGGGTGGCTCGTCGTAGCCGCCGGCCCACTCGGCGCCGAGTGACAGCGCCCGCTGCCGCTCGGCGTCCGAGCGCGTGGCCACGGCGATACGGCACCCCATGTGGCGCGCCACCTGGATGGCCTGGAGGGCGCTCGCGCCGAATCCGAAGAGGCCCACGCGGGCGTCCGGCGTGATGCCGGCGACCCGCAGCGCACGGAACCCGATCACCCCGCCGCAGAGCAGGGGTGCGAGGTCGCGGTCGGCGGGGCCCTCCGGCAGCGGCACCACCACGTCGGCCCGCGCCGAGACCAGCTCGGCGAAGCCGCCGTGGCGGTCCCAGCCGGTGAACGTGGCGTGCTCGCACAGGTTCTCGCGGCCCGACAGGCAGAACGCGCACCCTCCGCAGGTGCCTGCGAGCCAGGTGAGGCCCGCTCGGTCGCCCTCCGACCAGTCGTCCACTCCCTCGCCCACGGCCTCGATGCGCCCCGCCACCTGATGGCCGGGGATGACCGGCAGCATGCGCGCACGCACGTCCCCTTCGCAGATCTGCAGGTCGGTCCGGCACGCTGCGCACGCCCCGACCCTGATCAGCACCTCGCCGGGCCCCGGCTCCGGGTCGGGGAAGGCCGCGAAGCGCAGGGGCCTGGTGTGGATGCTCGAGTTCGCCGTCAGCACCATCGCGCGCATATGCTCAGAGCGTGGCACGAATCGAGGTGATCCGGGCGCCGGACGCCCCGCTGGGCGGGGGCGACCCCACGCGCCGGCATGCGGTGCGCGATGGCGCACGGGTGCTGATGCCCGGCCTCACCGCGCCCGAGGCCGAGGCCGCGGCCGGGTGGCTCCCGGGCATTCCGGAGCCCGATCGCGCCCTGGCGCTCTCCGAGGTGACGCTGCCGGTGCTGCTCACCGATGGCGCGGGCCCGCACCTGCTCGATGCTGATGGGTCGCTTGTGCTGGTGCTGGGCTCCCACCCGCGCATCGAGGGCGTACACGTGGCGATGGGAGCTCCCGCGCCCCGGCATGCCGTGGGCGCCGTGCGACGGCGGGCAGGCGGCGGCTGGATCTGGCTCGCGCGCGCCGAGGTGCCCGAGGCGGGGCGTGTCGCGGCCCTCGACGGCGTGGACGCAGCCCCCGATCGCGCCGCGCTCGCCGCGTGGGCCGGGGAGTGGGCCGGGGCGATCCCTACGCTGGAGGCGTGAACGAGTACGTCATCCGCTTCACGGCGGTGAACCCGGACGAGCTCGACGCGGAAGCCACCGAGCGGATCGAGGGCGCCGCGCAGGCGATCCCCGGGACCCGCCCGATGGGGCGCGTGCTGATCGATCCGCTCACGCGGCGCATCGAGGCGGAGTTCGCCATCGAGGTCGCGCAGGCGATGGCAGAGGCCGCCCGCGATGGCGGGAGGCTCGCCAAGGAGATCCTCCTGGCCGCGCGCATGCCGGACGCCCGTCTCGTGGAGATGAGCGTGCGGATGGGGGAGTCCAGCAACACGGACTGACGCCGGGGAGGTGGTCCATCCGGTGCGGGGCTCTCGCCCCAGCGGCCATTCCTCCGAATCGGCGCCATGGAGGACCTTCCCGCTCCGGATACCAGCATCCGTCTTGCCTCCTGAAGGTACGCCCTGCTGGTGCGCGGGGCATCGGGCGATGCACCGATCCTGTTGCGGGTCGTCCGCAGTCCCGTTCTCGGTCACAACGGAGCCGTGTCGCGACACAATCCCCGCGTGAGCGCCGAAGCGACCACCGTCATGTGGTTCCGCCGCGACCTTCGCGTGGACGATCACCCCGCCCTCGCAACGGCCGCTGAGCGCGGCCGCGTGGTGGCGCTGTGGGTGGCAGACCCCGCCCTTCTCGGTGCCCCGCACCATCGCGCACCCGTGCGCCTGAGGTTCATGCGTGCGTGCCTCGAGGCGCTCGATTCCGCTCTTGCCGAGCGTGGAATCCGCCTCGTGGTGCGCTCGGGTGAGCCTGCCGAGGTGGTGCCGGGCGTGGCGCGCGAGGCCGGCGCCGACCTGGTGATGATCACCCCCGATGTGACCCCCTATGCCCGTCGGCGGGATGGCGCGGTTGCGGACGCACTCGGCGCCGGTGGAGTGGGGCTTCAGGCGGTGGGCGGCCCATGGCGGGTTCCCCCGTCGGAACTCGCGGGATCCAAGGGCACCGGCTACCTGGTGTTCACGCCCTTCTGGCGAGCCTGGGACCAGGTGCCCGTCGACCCGCGCATCGCGCCGCCCGACGCCCTGGCGGGGCCGGAACTCGCCTCGGAGGGGCTCACGATGCTCCCCGATGGCGACCCGCCCATCGCCGCCGGCCCCGATGCCGCCCGCGCACGCCTCGAGGAGTTCATCCGCAGTGGGGCGGTGGACCGCTACGGCGACGACCGCGACATGCTGGCCGATGACGGCACCTCGCACCTGTCGGCGGACCTCCGCATGGGGGTGCTCTCGCCATCGCAGGTGGGACGCGCCATCGGCGCTGAGCGGGGGCTGCCCGCATCGCGCACGCCGTTCTGGCGCCAGCTCGCGTGGCGGGACTTCTACGCGCACCACATGGATCGCCATCCCGAGGTGGCCGAGGGGGCGCTGAAACCCGCCTACCGCGCGATGGAGTGGGATGACGACCCCGCACTGCTCGCCGCCTGGCGCGAGGGGCGCACGGGGTTCCCCCTGTGCGATGCCGGCATGCGCCAGATGCGCGAGACGGGGTGGATGCACAACCGTGCCCGCATGGTGGCCGCGAGCGTGCTCGTGAAGGACCTCCTCGTGGACTGGCGCCACGGCGAGGCTGAGTTCATGCGACGCCTCGTGGACGGTGACCCCGCCAACAACAACGGCGGCTGGCAGTGGACCGCTGGCACCGGCACGGACGCCGCACCGTACTTCCGCGTGTTCAATCCCGTGCTGCAGGCCAAGCGCTTTGACCCCACCGGCGCGTACGTGCGTCGCTGGGTCCCCGAGCTCGTCAACGTTCCCGACCGCTTCATCCACGAGCCGTGGAGGATGGATGATGCAACCCAGGAGGAGGCTGGCTGCGTGATCGGCCGTGACTATCCCGCCCCGGTGGTGGACCACTCGGTTCGCCGCGACGAGGCCATCGCCCGCTACAAGGACGCCGATGCCCGCCACGCGGCGCGGCTGGAGGCCGCCGCATGAGCCGGCGCGTGCTGGTGACGGGTGCGACCGGCTACGTGGGCGGGCGCCTGCTGCATCGCCTCGAGGAGCGCGGTGACGACATCACGTGCCTTGCGCGCACGCCGGACAACCTCGAGCCACGCTGCCTGCCGACCACCCGCATCGTGAAGGGCGACGTCACCACCGGCGAGGGCCTCGACGAGGCCATGGCCGGCGTGGACGTGGCGTACTTCCTGGTGCACTCCATGGGCGCCGCGGGCAACTACCACCGCGCTGAGCGCGACGCGGCACGCAACTTCCTCGCCGCCGCCGAGCGTGCGGGGGTGCAGCGCATCGTCTACCTGGGTGCCCTGGGACGCGGCAAGCACATGTCGAAGCACCTCGAGAGTCGGCAGGAGGTCGGCCGGCTCCTCCGTTCCGGCTCGGTGCCGTGCGTGGAGTTCCGCTCCTCCGTGATCATCGGGTCGGGCAGCCTCTCATTCGAAATGGTCCGCGCGCTGGTTGACCGCCTGCCCGTGATGGTGTGGCCGAAGTGGGTGGACACGCCCACGCAGCCCATCGGCATCGAGGACGTCATCGAGTACCTGGTCGAGGCATCGGAGATCCCGCTTGACGAGAGCGTGGTGGTGGAGATCGGTGGCACCGACCAGGTGTCGTACGGCCAGCTGCTCATCGAGTACGGCCACGCGCGCGGCCTGAGGCGCTTCTTCATCCGCGTTCCCGTGCTCACCCCGCGGCTCTCGAGCCTGTGGCTCGGCCTGGTCACGCCCGTGTACGCGCGCGTGGGCCGCGAGTTGGTGGACGGCCTGCGCGCCGAGACGATCGTGACGACCGACACCGCCGAGCGGCTGTTCTCGGTGCGGCCGAGGGGCATGCGCGAGCAGATCGACCGTGCGCTCGCCAACGAGGACCGGGAGTTCGCCGAGACGAAGTGGTCGGACGCCGTGTCATCGCGCGGCCAGTCGCGCATGCGCTGGGGCGGCGCGCGCAAGGGCACCCGGCTGGTGGACTCGCGCTCGGCATTCGTGCCGGTGCCGCCCGAGGTTGCCTTCCGGCCGATCCAGCGCATCGGCGGCGACAACGGCTGGTACCACGCCGACTGGTTGTGGGGCATCCGCGGTGCCCTCGACCTGCCGTTCGGCGGCGCCGGCGCCCGTCGGGGGAGGCGCGACCCTGTGCACGTCGTCGTTGGCGACACGGTCGACTTCTGGCGGGTCGAGGAGGTCGACCCCGGGCATCTGCTGCGCATGAAGGCCGAAATGGCGCTGCCCGGCCGCGCGTGGCTGCAGTACGAGGTGCGCGAAGTGCCATCGGGCTCGATGATCCATCAGACGGCGCTGTTCGACCCCGTGGGCGTGCTGGGGCGCGCCTACTGGTATGCCATGTGGCCGTTCCACCAGTACGTGTTCGGGGGCACCCTGCGCAGCATCTGCCGCCTTGCGCGTGAGGAGGACCGTGCGCGCGGCGAGGCCGCGGCCGCCCGATGAGGATCGCCGTCATCGGCGCGGGCATCGCCGGCCTCGTGGCGGCGCGCGACCTCGTGGACGCCGGCCATGAGGTCGTGGTGTTCGAGAAGAGCCGTGGCCTGGGCGGGCGCATGGCGGCCCGGCGGGCCGAGGGCGAGGCCGTGGTGGACCATGGCCTGCCGGTGCTCGACGTGCCGCGTGATGGCGTGCTCGCAGGATTCGTGGTGGACCTCGCTGCCGACGACCTCGTGGAGGTCGTGGCTCCGGGCGAGCCCGTGCCCGGTCGGTCCACCGAGGGCGCGCCCCAGCTCGCCTGGGCCTCCGGCATGACCCGGCTGCCCAAGGCGATGGCGCATGGGCTCGAGGTGGTCACGGCCACGCGGATCGCCGCGATCCGCGCCGACGGCGACGTGCTCGAGGTGGCGCAGGACCAGGGGAACACCCTCGGCACGTACGACTGGGTCGTCGTGACCGCTCCCGGCGCGCAGGCCGCCGACCTTCTGGATCACAGCCCGCGCGGAGCGGTGAGGGCGGCCGACATGCGCGCCGTGGCCTACGACATGGCGGTGATGGTGCTCGCGGGCGTGGCGGTGGAACCGCCGGAGTGGTTCGCGCACCGGCCGCTCACCGGGCCGATCGCGTACATCACGAACGAGGCGGCCAAGGATCGCCCGCCGGTGGATGGCGTGGCGTCGTTCGTCGCGCGCCTCGGGGCCGATGCGAGCGAGGACCTCATGGAGGAATCCGACGCGGCGGTGCTTGGCGAGGTGCTCCCGGCCCTCGCCAAGGTGCTGGGCAAGCCGGCGACGAAGCCCGCCTGGACCCAGGTGAAGCGGTGGCGCTACTCGACCACGCGCGACCGGCTCGACCAGGGGGCCCTCAACCCCGAGGGCACCCGGGTGCTCGTGGCCGGCGACGCCGTGGCCGCCGGCCCGCGCATGGAGGATGTCGCGGCCACCGGGCGGTGGGCCGCGCAGCGCATCCTCGGGTCCTAGGGCTGGTCGTCCTCCGGGACGACCTCGACCTCGGCCACCTCGATCACCTCGTCCACCTCGATCTCGCCGTCGGCGGTCTCGGTGATGGTGACGGTGTCGGTGACCTCAACGATGTCCATGCCCTCGTCGGTGACGACGGCCTCGACCACGTCGACGGTGTCGGTCACCTGAAGGCCCTCGTCGGTCTCGACCGCCGTGACCACCTCGGTGACGTCGGTGAACACCGTGCCGGCGGGCGTCTCGGTGACCTCGATGATCTCCTCCACCTCCACCGCGGCGGCGATCACCTCGGGACCGGCCCCGGCGGGGGCCTCGGCGTCCTTCTTCTTGCGGGGCGTCGCCGCGCGCTTCGGCTTCGGCTGCTCGGCAGGGACGGCGCGACTCGCCTCGCGGCGGGCGAGCATGTCGCGTGCCTCGTGCAGCTTGCGCACGCGCTTGCGGCTCTCCACGGCGCGGGCCTCGGCCGCGGCCTTGCGCTCGAGCGCCGCGTCGTACTCGGCGCGGATCTCAGGATCGTTCACGAGCGCACGCTCCGCCCACGCGAGCCAGTGCATCTCGGTCTCGCGGTCGCGGTGCTTCATCGGGGTCTCCTCGACCCACTCGGTGCGACGGCTGATGGCGGCACGGATGTCGTCGTCGCCGGCGTCCCTCGGGACATCCAGCATCTCGTAGAGATCGCGTTCCATCAGCGCCTGCACCAGCGCTGCGCGCTTGGGGTCAACGGTTGCCATGCTCGCTCCTAGGCCTTCGTGGTGAACGACACGCTACCGGCTGGCCGGCTCTTCACGGTGAACTTGCTCCGGCAGGGCTTGCGCTTGGTGCCCTTGCACAGCACGTAGGCCTGCACCTGGCCGGTCACCCGGTAGGTGGTTCGGGGCCGTAGCCCGGTGGCCTTCGCGGATACCTTGCGCGGCAGGCGGCTGGTGCTCCAGCGGGTGGTGAGCACGCGCTTGCCGATTCGGAAGACCAGCCGCGACTTCTGACCCGTGGCGTTCTGCACGAAGCCATTGAGTTGCGCGCTCGTACGGGTGACCTTCGTGGCCTTGGCGACCTTCCCCTCAGCGCGGACGTTATAGCTGTTCTGCGCGAGGGCCGGCGATGCGATGGCGGCGCCGGCGAGCCCGATGGCGAGGGTGCGGCGGGTCGTGCTCATGGTCCATCCCACGAGGAGGTCTCCTCCGGTCGATTCCGGGGCGGCATGCTAGGTGAGGCGCCCGGGGTGGGGTCCGGGCCCGGGTGGGCGGAACGTCCCGCACCGTGCATTCCGGCGATGGGCGGGCCTCACCGGCGCGGCAGCATGACGGCGAGCCACCCGGTGCCGAGGGCCACGATCGATGCGACCACGATGGTCACGCCCTGGAACGAGAGCACCAGGTGCAGCCCGCCGCCGATCAGCGGTCCGAGGGTGTATCCGGCCGAGTAGACCACCACCATGGCGGCGGCGCTCAGGCCGTAGGACCCCGCGTGGCCCATGTCATCCACTGCCTCTGTGAACAGCGGACCGGCGGGCGCCGCGAGGATCGCCGCGCCCCCGAGGCATATGGCGAATGCGAGGGTGACCCACCATGGCGGCCCGAGGGCGACGAAGGGCAGCGCGACCGCCGTGATGATCCCGCCCACGACGAGGGGCAGCCGCCGCCCGGCGCGGTCGGACCACCAGCCCCCGAGCGGGGAGCCCAGGAAGAGCGCGGCGGTGCCGAGGGCCAGCACCAGGCCGATGCCGCTGGATGACAGGCCGAGCCGTTCGGAGAGGTCGAGCGGGAGCAGGGGCTCGAGCATGGCCTCCACGACCGCGAGCAGGATGAGCGCGAGGGCACCGGCGCGCGCGCCGCGCGATCTCGCCACGCTGCGAAGCCCCGCCATGATCGAAGGCGCGGTGCTGGACGGCCGCGCGGTCTCGGGCACGAACACCACGCAGAGGGTCAGCAGCAGCGGCACGACCGAGATGATGAGGAAGGTGTCCCGCACGCCCACGGCGTCGATGAGCACGCCCGAGACCAGGGGGCCGAGCAGCCCGACGCCCCCGCCGGCCGTCTCGGCCAGGCCCAGGCGGAATCCCAGCTGATTGGTGGGGTAGACGTCGCTCACCGAGGCGAGCGCCCCGGTCCACGTGAGCGCCGCGGCGCCTCCCTGCACCGCACGGGCGATGGCCAGGGTGATGGGCTCGGTGGTGAAGGCGAAGGCCACGCCCGAGAGCGCCAGCAGAATCGCACCGGCGGCGAGCGCCCTGCGCCTGCCTGCCCTGTCGACCCACCGCGGCAGGAGCAGCGCCACGAGCAATTGGGCCACGGGGAACGCCGCAAAGATAAGGGCCACCGCGGTATCGGAGAGGCCCATCTCCTGCTGGTAGATGGGCAGCGCCGGGACGATCGCGCTGAACATCAGGGTGTCCACCGCGATGGCGGCTGTGGCGAGGGCGAACACCCGTGTGCGCGAGGGATGGGGTGTGCGCTGGCTCACGACGTGACGCTACCCGGCGGTGGTGCCGAACGAGCGGCCATGACGCCCTGCACCTGTCACCATGCAGCCCATGCCAGGAAGCCTCAGCATCACGCCGCCCGACCCGCCGCTTCGCGACCCCATGGTGGTGGCCGCGTTCCGCGGGTGGAACGATGCCGCAAGCGCGGCGTCATCGACGATCTCCACGATTGCCGCGCAGCGGCACGCCGACCAGATCGGCACGGTCGACCCTGAGGAGTTCTACGACTTCCAGGTGACGCGCCCCATCATCGACCTCACAGGCGACGACCCCTCGCTCACCTGGCCCGAGGTGGAGATCATGGCCGCACGCTGCCCCGACGCCGACCGCGACCTTGTCCTCGTGGTCGGCGGCGAGCCCTCGATGCGCTGGCCCACCTTCTGCCGGCTTCTCCTCGACGCCGTCGAGGCCCTCGGTGCCAAGCGGTTCATCACCCTCGGGGCGCTCCTGGCGGACGTGCCGCACACGCGCGACGTTGCCCTCACGGTGATGACCACCCAGGAGGGCCTGGTGCAGGGCATGGACACGCGCCCGCCCGGATATCGCGGCCCCACCGGCATCGTTGGGGTTCTTCACCTGCTGGCGGCAGAGCGCGGGCTCGAGGCGGTGTCACTGTGGGCGCCCACCTCGCACTACGCGGCGGGCGTGGTGAACCACAAGGCCGAGCTCGCGCTGATCGAGGGCGTGGCATCGGTCACCGGGGTTCCCATCGACACCACGGACGTCCGCGCCAGCGCGCGCGAGTTCGAGGAGCAGGTGGACCAGGTGGTGGCCGGTGACCCGCGCCTGCAGCAGCTCGTGGAGCAGCTCGAGCAGGCCATCGACGAGGACGAGCCCGTGGAGTTCGAGGAGGGCGACCTGCCGTCCGGCGATGAGCTCGTTGCCGAGCTCGAACGCTTCCTGCGGGAGCGGCAGGACCCGCCGCCGCCTCAGGGCATCTAGCCGCCCGCCGCTAGAAGGCGCCCCGGCTCACGCAGGCGTTCCGGAGCGCGCACTCGTCGCATCTGGGCCGGCGCGCCGGGCACACCTCGCGCCCGTGCATGATCAGCCGCAGCCCGGTGTCGGCCCACATGTCGCGCGGCCAGACCTCCTTGAGGTCGGCCTCCACCCGCACGGGGTCGTCGGAGTCGGTGAGGCCCAGGCGCCGTGCGAGGCGCAGCACGTGCGTGTCCACGGCGATCGCCGGCTCATCGAACCAGTGCCCCAACAGCACGCTGGCGGTCTTGCGCCCGACTCCGGGCAGGGTCACGAGGTCGTCCATCGTGGTGGGCATGTCGCCCCCGAAGCGCTCCTCGATCGCCGCGGCCATTCCGATGAGCGACTTGGCCTTCGAATGGAAGAACCCGGTGGGCCGGATGATCTCCTCGACCTCGGTGATGTCCGCCATGGCGAGCTCGGTCGGCGTCGGATAGCGGGCGAAGAGGGCCGGCGTGACCGTGTTGACCATCTTGTCGGTGCACTGCGCGGAGAGGATCGTGGCCGCGAGCAACTCGAACTCGTTGCGGTGGTCGAGCGGCACGGGCACCACCGGGCGCTCCTCCGCGAGGATCTCCGCCACGGCGCGGCCGCGCCCCTTTCGCGATCGCGGGCGCCGCTCGCGCGCCGGCCGCGTGGCGCTCAGTGGAGCGCCTTCAGCGAGATGATGACCGCGCCCACCAGAGCGCTCACCACGCCGGCGAGCAGCGCGCGGTGCCATGGTCGCCCGCGAAGGCGCGCCGTCGTGGTGCCGCCGAATGCGAGGAAGGCCACCGCCACGCCGAGCGTGGCCCAGACGGCCGCATCGTCGTCGATGATGCCGAGGCCGCCGAGCAGAAGCGGGATGCCCATCGGCACGAGCGGATCGAGCACGGGCCAGCGGTTGCTGATCGAGCGGCTGAGGCGCGCGCGCAGGGTGTCGGGGCTGGGGTCGCCGAGCACATCCGAGTAGACCTCCGCGAACATCAGCACCACGAGCGTGCTGGTCAGCGCGATGAGCAGCTGCCATGAGCTCCACCCGGGCTCGAGGTCGTCGGTGCCCGCGATGACGGCCGTGGCCACGATGGTGGCGTAGACGGCAAGCGACATGTTGGACGTGAACCGGCGCCGGGGCGTGGTGGTGGGCTTGGGAGCGCTCGCGGGCATGCACCGAGGAGTATGGCGGCGCACCCGTGGATGAGGTCGCCCGGTACGCTACGGGCATGAGCAGGGTGATGGTCGCCGGCGCCACTGGCGCGCTCGGAACGGAGCTTGTGCGCTCCCTTGCCGAGCGGGGCCACGAGGTGATCGCCATGGTCCGCCGCTCGGGCGATGCGCGCCTCGATGCCGTTCGGCACATGTTGTGCGACGAGCGCGTGGCCGACGTGTCCGACCCCTCGGGTCTCCGTGCGGCGTGCGCCGGGGCCGACGTTGTGGTGTCGACCGTGGGCCTCACGCGGCCCACCCGCAGCGTCACCTTCGAGCAGGTCGACCACCAGGGGAACCTCGCCCTGCTCGATGCCGCCGCCCAGGAGGGCGTGGGCCACTTCCACTTCGTCTCGCTTGCCGGAATCGACGACCCGGGCCATGCGCGCGTGCCGATGATGGTGGCCAAGCGGGCATTTGAGATCGACCTCCAGGCGGGGCCGATCGCCTGGTCGATCTCGCGCCCGAGCGGATTCTTCTGGAACTACGGGGTGATATTGCAGATGGTGCGCGAGCACGGCATCGCGTGGCTCGTGGGCGACGGCGCGGCGTGCACGACCCCGGTGGACGAGCGCGATCTTGCCGATGCCATCGCCGACCGGCTCTGCGAGCCCGAGGCGATCTTCACCGTCGGCGGTCCCGAGGACCTCTCGTTCCGGGAGGTGGCCGAGATGGCCTTCCGCGTGCTCGGGCGGCCCGAGCGCATCCACCACGTGCCGCCATCCCTGGCGCGCAGCGCCCTTGCGGTGGTGCGCCCGTTCGATCCCGCGCGCTACGGGCTTGGCGCATTCGCCACCTGGGTGATGGTGACGGGCGCGACCGCCGACCACGTGGGGGAGAGGGCCCTTGAACCGTGGATGGCGGCGAACCGTGACCGGGACTTCGGCCCGCTCTAGACCCCCAGCACGGCCGTGATGCGCTGGTCCTCGATCGCCTGCTCGAGCTGCGCGTGGTCGGCCGTGGTCTGTGCCGCGTAGTCGCGCGCGAAGTCGGCCATGGCGTCGTCGAACTGCGTGCCCGTGCCGAGGTATCCGCTGATCACGCACGGGTCGCCGCTTCGCGCGTGCGCGCGCGCGAGGGTGCCGCCGCACAGCGCCGCGTAGTCGGCGAGGAGGCCGGCGGTCATGGCTGCGACGTTCGCGGACCCCTTCATGTCACGGAGCTGGCGCACGTAGAAGGCGCGGCGGTTCATGCCGGTGTACCACCCGAGGAAGATGTCGCTCGCGGCCTGCATGAGGCGCTGGCCCTCCACCACGCGCTGGCCCTGGTGGCGGTAGGGGCTGGGCCCTGCGTAGGGCGCCAGCACGGACGTGCGTGCCTCCTTCATCTGCAGGAAGAGCGGGTCGCCGTCGTCGCGCCCGAGCAGCAGCGCGATGCGCGCATCAAGGCCCACCGATCCGACGCCCACCACCTTCCGGGCCGTGTCGGCGAAGACGTAGCGGCGCAGGAGGTGCTTGCGGTCGTCCGAGAGCGTCGCCATGTAGCGCGCCGTGATCGTGGCCACCACCTCGGGCGTGTCGCGCTCGAGCGCCACGTGCTGCACGAGGGGCGGCTGGTCCTTTATGCGCACCTTCCCGCCCTTGCTCACCGTGCCGAGCTTGCCCAACGCCTGCAGGTTGCCGCGCTTCTCGGTCTTGCCCACGCGCTCGGCGAATGCCTTGCGCGCACCCGGGTCGGTGATCAGGGCCTCGATGGTGGACACGTCCACTCGCGAGTACCAGACGTCGAGGTAGCCCACGCGCGACAGCTGGAGCATGCGCTCCCGGTACCCGCGCATTGCCGCGAGCACCGCCGCACGCGCGGCCTTCGGCGAGAAGCCGTTGTCGAGCGCGGCCACATGGATGCTCGCGGCCAGACGCCTGGTGTCCCATTCGAACGGGGCCTCCAGGGTCTCGTCGAAGTCGTTGACGTCGAACACGAGGTTGCGCTCGGGCGTGGCGAAGACCCCGAAGTTCAGGAGGTGGCAGTCGCCGCAGCACTGGACGCGGATGCCCGTGTTGGGCTGGCTGGCGATGTCACGTGCCATCACGGCCGCGGAGCCGCGCAGGAAGGTGAAGGGTGACACGGACATGCGGCCGTACCGGATCGGCACGAGCTCGGCGATGCGCACGCGGTCCTGCGCGGCCAGCACCTTGAGGGGATCGAAGCGACGAGCTGGGGCGTGGAATCCCGCGAGGGACGAGCGGGGGGTGACCTTGCGGACGGCGCGACCGGCCGCGAGCCGCTCGGACGGGGTGGGAGTGCTGATGTCGCTCATCGCGCAAAACGTAGCGGCCCCGCCCCGGACTGTCCGGAACGGGGCCGCGAGACCAGCGGATCCGGCAGGCGCTACTTGCTGCCGCCGCCCTCGATCAGGGCCTGGCGGCCGGCTGAGTCGGGCGTGACCCACTCGGCCACGGTGTCGCCGTTGATGTCGGCCACGATGATGTCTCCCACCTCGTCGTGCGACGACGAGAACAGCCCTCGGCGCACCATGGCGTCAGCCGCGTTGCGGTTGTCCTCGGTCGGCGTGAGGTAGTGGATCGACGCCGCCTTGTAGCGGTGGATCAGGAACAGGTGCATCAGCGTCATGAGGCGCTTGCGGCGCAGGTTCAGGTCGAACGTGTTCTGGTCACGCACCGACAGGAACACGCGGCCGGCGCGGTCCTCCATGACGTTGAAGACGATGTTCGCGGCCTTCTCCCCGGCGCCGTTCGTGATGGAGAGCTCGAGGATCTCCGACCCCGGGCTGAACGGGCGCAGCGACACCGAGAGGTCGTCGCTGATGCCGTTGTGCTCCTTCCACGGGCCGATCCACTCCGCCAGCACCTTCGGCGGAACCTCCGTCTGCACCAGGTGCTGGTGCTGCGTGCTGCCCGCGCCCATGGCCTTGGTGGTGGCCGTCTGGCCGGTGATCGCGGCCAGCGCGGCGTCGCCACGCGGGCCACCCACGAGTGTCTGCGGCGTGCGGTACGGCGACTCCAGCAGGCGGAAGCGGCGCTGCAGGCGCGCCAGCGCGAGCATGCCGTCCTCCTTGAGGGAGTGCGAGAACTCCTCGGCGGCGAGGCCGTCGATCTGGTGGCCGCCGTAGGTGATGAAGTTGAAGACGAAGCCCAGCTTCCCGATCTCCGCCGGGAAGGCGCGCATCTCATCGTCGTTCATCCCCGTGGTGTCCCAGTTGAACGACGGCGACAGGTTGTACGCCAGCATCTGGTTGGGGTAGACGGCGTGGATGGCGTCCGCGAACTCCTTGGCATCCGCCAGGTCGGCCGTCTTGGTCTCCATCCAGAGGATGTCGGCGAACGGCGCCACGGCCAGCGACTTGGCCACCGCGTACGGGATGCCGCCGCGGATCTGGAAGTAGCCCTCAGGGGTCTTGGCCCGGTCGGCGCTCCAGTCGACCTCGATGCCCATCTCGCGGGCCTTCTGGCGGATCTCGTACCAGCCGGCGCGGTGCGAGAACGCGTTCCACTCGTCGACGCTCATGCCGACGTCCACGCCCTCATCGGCGCGGAACTGGATGGCCTCAGCCACGGCCTCGGCCAGCGTCGAGAGCTTGGCGCCAGCCTCCCACTCGGCCAGGAACGCGTCGGCCGCGGCGTCGAGGGTGTCCTCGGGCAGCGCGTCGGCGTCGGCGAGGTGGGCCTTGGCGATGTCGGCCACCTTGGCGGCCACGCCCGACGACTGCAGCCAGGCGTCGGCCTCGGCCTGCTCCTCGGCGGACACCGCGTAGAGCAGGTGGCCGTTGAGCTCCTCGATGCCGGCGTCGTGCAGCTGCTTGATGATGCCCAGGAACGCGGCGCGGTAGGCCGGCACTGCCGTGCCGTTGACGCCCAGGATGAAGGGCTGGTCGCGCTCGTCGCCGCAGCCGTCCAGCAGGTTGGCCGCCTCGGCGTCGGTACGGCACACGATGATGCCGGGCACTTCCATGATGTCGAGCTGGAAGCGAGCGGATGAGGCGCGCTTGATCTGCTCGTCGCTCGGCACGAGCACCTTGCCGCCCTGATGGCCGCACTTCTTGGCGCCGGGCTTCTGGTCCTCGATGTGGTAGCCGGGCACGCCGACCTCCACGAAGCGCCGCACGAGGTTGCGCACGTGGGCGTCGCCGCCGTGGCCGGTGTCCGCGTCGGCGATGATGAACGGGCGGAAGTCCACCTCGGGGGTGGCTTCGCGCTCGGCCGCGCTCATGTGGGCGCGCATGTACGTCTGGTTCTTGTCGGCGGTGAGGAGCGCACGCACGATGGCGGCTGCCTCATCCGGCACCTGCGACAGCGGGTACGAGGCCAGGTCGGGACCCGGGTCCTCGTTGATCGAGCCCTTGGCGCTGGTGGCCCAGCCGCCCAGGTAGATGCCCTCGATGCCGGCGCGCTTCTGGGCTACCGCCTGGCCGGGCGAGTACGGCCCGTAGGTGGTGATCGACTTGCCCTCGCTGTAGAGCTCGCGCAGGCGGGCGTAGAAGCCCTCCGCGGCCTCGCGGGCCACGGTGTAGTCCTGGGCGATGGTGCCCTTCTGCTCTGCGACCATGCGCGCGGAGTAGATGCGGCTGATCTCCGCGAAGCGCGGCGACTGCATGTACTCCTTGGTCTTCTGGACCTCGGCGTCGAATGCCGACATGAACCTTCCCTTGTCTAGGACTGCTGGGGACCGGGCATTCTAAGCAGGGTGCGCCCACCACGGGCCTCGTGGCATGCCGCAGGCGTGGGGTCAGGGCCGGGAAAGGGTCTTATGTCCCGGCGGCGGACGGTTGCCGCCGTGCCCGTGCGTACGATCGCCCGTGATTCGCGTACTGCCCGACCGGAGGTCTTCCCATGCGCAGGTCCCTCATCGCCATCGCCGCCGCGGGTGCCCTCGCGGTGGTGCCCGCCGCGGCATTCGCCGGCACGGCGTCCATGCTCAACGTCCCGGCCAGCAAGCTGCTGCCGATGAAGATCGGCACGCCCACGGCCACCCTCACGACCGGCGGCAGCGTGGTGCAGGTGAAGATCCCGGTCACCGCCACCGGCAATCAGGGGTTCAGCCAGCCCGTGGAGGTGGAGGCATGCCTCGGCGCCGTGGGCTGCGAGGACGTCAAGGTCTCGGTGAAGGGCAGCGGAGTGAAGTCGGGCACGGTGAAGTTCGCCCTCAACGACACCGTGCAGGGCCCGGTGAAGGTGTCGCTGCAGATCACCGCGCAGACCCAGGCGTTCCGGTCGGTGCTGAAGACGGTCACGGTCACCGCCCGCTAGTGATCGATGTCGTGCTGGGTGCGCTGCACTCCGCTGCGGGGCTCGGGGTGGCCGGCAACTTCGCCGGTCACCTCGAGCAGGCGGGGGAGGCCGCTGACTTCGCCAACGTGGTGCCAACGGCAGCGGAGGCCCCCAAGGGCATGTTCCCGTGGTACGTGCCCGGTCGCGACGGCCAGCTGGGGGTCTTCCCGGTGACCCACGATCTGCTCGAGCTTCCCGACCAGCCTGGCGTCGACCTGCAGATCGAGCCCGAGGTTGGTCTCATCGCGCGCCTGGGATACGACGACGCGGGACGGGTGGTCCACATCGCTCCCGAGGCCGTGGCCGCCTGGAACGACTGCAGCATCCGGCGCGACGGCGCGCGCAAGATCAGCGACAAGAAGAACTGGGGCCCGGCGTCGAAGGGCGTGGCGGCCCGCGGGTTCGCCGTGACGGACATCGACCCCGCCGGGGGCCTCGCGGGCCTTCGCATCGCATCGTTCATGCGGCGCGGGGGAGAGGTGCACGAGTACGGCATCGACAGCCCCGCCGCCGGCTACTCATACGCCGGTGCCACGCTCATCGACTGGATGATCGATCGCCTGCGCGAGCAGGCCGGTGCGGACGACACACCGCTTGAGCCGGTGGGCGACTACCTGGCGCAGGCCGGCTGCCCCGAGCGCGCGCTCATCGGCATCGGCGCCACGCGCTACACGCCCTTCGGCGAGAGCACCTACCTCGTGGCCGGCGACGAGAGCATCGTGGTGGTGTATGACGAGGCGGCCTCCCCGCCCGCTCGCGTGCTCGACGCGGTGATGGCGGGCGAGGAGGAGTCCCTCGATCGTGCCTCGCTGCTGGTGCAGCGGGTGGGGGTCAGCGCGGACTGACCGGAGTCAGCACCCCCTGAGCGTGAGGCCCGTCTACGCGAACGCGTGGCCGATCACGCGCCACTTCCCGCCGTGCCCGTGGACATGCCCCCTGACGATGGCGGGGATCGCCGTGCTCGACACGACGGGTGGATCCCATCTGATCAAGCCGTTGGACGCTGGCTGGGGGATGGGTTTCGACCACCCGACGCCGCCTGACCGGGCGTCGACGTGGGAGAGCGTTGCCCTGATGCCCGCGAGCGCCCGGTTCAGTCGCCGCCGCGCTCGGCCCCCACGCGGCGCTCCCCGCGCTCGCCTGACTCGCTCATTCCCGGGGTTTTCTCGAGGCCTGCGATGAGCTGCGCCTTCTCGGCGTCCGTGAGCTTCGCGTCGGGGTTGATGCCGAACCGCGTGAAGTAGGCGGGCGGCATCGAGCCGTCGCGGATCACCTCGATGGTCTCCCTGGCGTCACCCGGGTCGGTGGCGAACTGCGAGTAGTTCACCGCGCCCCGCGCCTCGTCGATGTGCCGCTGGACCGCCCATGAGGTGGGGGCGATGTTGGCGTAGGCGGGGTAGGTCACCTCGCTGGAATGGCACTGGTAGCAGGCGCGCACCATCAGGGTGCGGGTTGACTCGTCATGCCAGGTGGGCTCCCCAGTGACCGGCGGTGCGGTGCGGTCGCGCCCATAGGGCACGGCCTGCATCAACCCGAAGCCCACCACCACCACGGCGACGCCCGCGATCACGGCGTTGCGGGCCTCGCGGCGCGAGTTGGGCGCGGATCCGGAGCCCCTCGCCCGCCACGCGATGATCTCGAGCACCACCCACCACACGAGGATCGCGAACACCGCGAGTGCGGCCATGCCCGGCAGGAAGCCGATGAGCGCCCCGAACACCAGGGCAACCACGAACAGAACGAGCGCGATGAGCGCGATGATCCAGTGGCGTCGGATCGCCGCGAGCCGGGATCGGAGGGCCGTCATGCGCCGACCCTACCGACAAGGCTGCGGCCGTGGGGCGGCACCGGGAGCGCGCTCGGCAGCGGACTGCCCACGGGCGGCTTGCGGGGGGTGGGCGTACGCTTTCCTCCCTACCCGATTCGGAGGCTCATCGTGAAACGACTCCCTGTCCTCGCCCTGGCTGGCGCTGTCGCACTCGGTATCGCGGCCACCCCCGCCCTCGCCGCCCCCAAGGCCAACAAGGCGACCTCCGCGCAGCTGGCCGCCATGGCCAAGGCCGTCCAGTCGTCCCCCGTGGCCGGAATGAACACCGTGCCGACGTCCAGCTACGCCGTGACGAACGGCTTGGTGTACGCCGGTTCGTCGTACTGGGGCAAGGTGAGCATCGCGTCGCGCAGCAGCAGCTTCCAGGGCGCAACAGCCGTGCTCGTGCGCCCGGCTGGCGGGTCTGGCTGGACCGTCGTGGACGTCGGGACCTCGGACGTCGGCTGCCGTGTCGCCCCCACGGGCGTGGCCGCCGCCTTCAAGCTGGGCGGTGCGAACTGCGGAGTCGGCAACGGCTACACGCCCGCCCCGCGGACCCTGGCGAACCCGACGCTCACCGGCTACCAGCTGACGATGCGGTTCTTCAAGTACCTCAACCCGCAGTACCAGGCTCAGCTGAGCACCTTCCTCGCCGATGCCTTCTTCATCCGCCGTGCGAACAACACCGGCGAGAACAGGGCGCAGTACCTGGCGAACCACCCCACCTACAACGACGCGGTGCTCAGGGTGGACAACGCCAACTACGGCGATGGGCTGCTCACGGTGAGCGGGGTGAACTGGCAGACCACGGTGGCGAACACCTACGTGCCGGTGCTGTACACCTACGCGTGGGTGAGGGGCCGGTGGCAGCTGCTCTCGTTCGCGCGCTTCGCGCCCTCGACCACGCTGCCGGGGCCGACGACGACGTAGTAGGCCCCTCGTTCCCGGTGGCGACCGGGGCAGCGGTGCGGACAGGGGGCGGTCGCGCTGGCGTGGCCGCCCCCTTCTCGTTGCACGCGGGATACCGGCGGGGGACTCCGGTGGGAGGTTGGCGCGAGCCCTCCCTGCGTGCTTGCATCCCGGGCCGCGCCGGCGCCCAGTGCGCATAAGCCGAGCGCGTGCGCCGCATAAGCCATACTTAGGACGCATGCCCGACCGCAACCCGCTCCCGTTCACGCCTGTCGAGGCGGAGAACCTCACCGCCGATGAGATCGTCGCCGCGGCCGTCACCGCGTTCCAGCCCGGCATCGCCGTCGCCTGCTCGTTCCAGCAGGAGGAGGCCGTCATGCTCGACATGGCATTCGCGGTGCGGCCGGACGTGCGGGTGTTCGCCCTGGACACGGGCTTCCTCTTCCCGGAGACCTACGAGACGTGGCGCGCGTACGAGGAGCGCTACGGCATCACCATCGAGGCCTACCGCGGCCCGAGCCCCGAGGAGCAGGCAGCCGAGCACGGCGACCGCCTGTGGGAGCGCGACCCCAACCTGTGCTGCGGTATCCGCAAGGTGGAGCCGCTCGGGCGCGCGCTGGCCGACCTGGACGCCTGGATCACCGGGCTGCGCCGCGACCAGGCCCCCACGCGGGCGGGCACGCCCAAGGTGGAGTTCGACGAGGCGCGCGGCAACTGGAAGATCAGCCCGCTTGCCGATTGGACCCTGGATGACGTGTGGGCGCGCATCCGCGAGCGCGACCTCATCGTGAACCCGTTGCACCAGCAGGGCTACGCCAGCATCGGGTGCACCTACTGCACGAAGCCCGGCACCGGTCGCGAGGGCCGCTGGTCGAACCTCGAGAAGACCGAGTGCGGGCTGCACCCCGCGGGCGGCCCCGCCCAGTGAGCACCATCACCGAGCTCTCAACCCTCGACGTGCTCGAGGCCGAGGCCGTGCACATCATCCGCGAGTGCGCCGCCGAGTGCGAGCGCCCCGTGCTGCTGTTCAGCGGCGGCAAGGACAGCATCGTGCTGGCCCACCTGGCCACCAAGGCGTTCGCGCCGGCAGGCCTGCCGTTCCCACTCATGCACGTGGACACGGGGCACAACTTCCCCGAGGTCATCGAGTACCGCGATTGGTACGTGACCGAGATCGACGAGCGCCTCATCGTGGCGAGCGTGGAGGACTCCATCGCCCAGGGGCGCGTGCAGGACGAGACCGGCCCGCGCGCGAGCCGCAACCGCCTGCAGACCACCACGCTGCTCGATGCCATCGCCGAGCACCAGTTCGACGCCTGCTTCGGCGGTGCGCGCCGCGACGAGGAGCGGGCCCGCGCGAAGGAGCGCGTGTTCAGCCATCGCGACATGTTCGGGCAGTGGGATCCACGCAACCAGCGTCCCGAGCCGTGGTCGATCTACAACACCAAGCTGCGCAAGGGCGAGCACTTCCGGGTGTTCCCGCTGAGCAACTGGACCGAGGTGGATGTGTGGCTCTACATCCAGCGCGAGGGGCTGCGACTGCCCAGCATCTACTTCGCGCACGAGCGCGAGGTGTTCATGCGCGACGGCATGCTGATGGCCGCCGCCGACTTCGTGGAGCGCCTGCCGAACGAGGAGGTGTTCACCGAGACCGTGCGGTTCCGCACCGTGGGCGACGCCACCTGCACGGCCGGCATGAAGAGCACCGCCGCCACGGTGGAGGAGGTGCTGGTGGAGACCCGCGCCAGCGACATCTCCGAGCGGGGCGCGAGCCGCGCCGACGACAAGACCTCCGAGGCCGCCATGGAAGACCGCAAGCGCGGGGGCTACTTCTAGTGCCGGTCGAGAGCCCCATGCTGCACGCCGTGGCCGTCGGGTCGGTGGACGACGGCAAGAGCACGCTGATCGGCCGCCTGCTCTACGAGACAGGGCACCTGAACGCCGACGAGATCGCGCACGTGGAGGAGGCCAGCCGCAAGCGCGGGCGCAAGGGCCTCGACCTCGCGCTGCTCACCGACGGCCTGCGCGCCGAGCGGGAGCAGGGCATCACGATCGACGTCGCCTACCGCTCGTTCGACGCCCAGGGCCGGCGCATCCTCCTCGGCGACGCCCCGGGCCACGAGCAGTACACGCGCAACATGGTGACGGCCGCCGCCGGCGCCGACGTGGCGATCCTGCTCGTGGACGCCAAGAACGGACTCACCGACCAGACCCGTCGCCACCTGGCCATTTGCGGCATGCTCGGGGTGTCCGACGTGATTGCCTGCGTCAACAAGATCGACCTCGTGGACTACGACCAGGCCCGCTTCGCCGAGCTGGCCGACGAGCTCGTGGCGGCTTCGATGTCCATCGAGGGCCCGCGCATCACGCCCATCCCGCTCTCGGCGCTGGAGGGCGTGAACATCACCGAGCGTTCCGAGGCCACCGCCTGGTACGACGGCCCCACGGTGCTCGACGTGCTGCACGACCTCGACCGCAAGGTGGCCGAGGAGGAGTTCCGCATGCCCGTTCAGTGGGTGATCCGCCACGACGAGGGCGGCGCCGACGTGCGCGGCCTCGCCGGCCGCATCACCAGCGGCACGGTCGAGGTGGGGGATGAGGTGGTGGCGCTGCCGTCCGGTCGCACCTCGCGCATCACGCGCATCGACGTGCTGGGCGACGAGCGCCCGAGCGCCAGCGCGCCGCTCAGCGTCACGCTCCACCTCGAGGATGACGTCGACGTGTCACGCGGCGATGTGATCGCCCCCGTGGGCAATGCGCCGGCCGTGGCATCGCGCATCACGGCGACGATCGCCTGGCTCGACGAGGCACCGCTCACCGCGCCGGCGCGCCTCGAGGCCCGCCAGGGCAACCGCCTGGTGCCGGTGATCATCGAGGAGCTCCATGAGCGCCTCGACCTCGCCGCCATGGAGCAGGTGCCCACCGACGCCCTCGAGGTGAACGACCTGGGCATCGCCACGATGCTCTCGGCGCAGCCGCTGGCCGTGGAGGCCTACGGCGACAATCGTGAGATGGGATCGATGGTGCTCGTTGACCCCGGCAGCAACCGCACGGTGGGCGCGGTGATGGTGCGCGAGGTCATCAGGGACTGACGTTGCGCCCCCCGCCTCCACGGTGAGTGCAAGGGGCGTGACCAGCCACCGCGTTTCGAGCAGCCCGAAGCGTTACCCGGGCGTGTGACGCCTCTCCACCAGGAGGGTGAGGCCGGCCACCGCCGCCGCCGCTACCACCCCCAGCAGCACGGGTACGTACCAGTTGCCCGCGGGCGTGCCGAGCTCCGTGCTGTCCACTCCGCCTGGCCACGGCCAGAGCACCCGGAATGATCCGACCATCAGGCCCACCATGGCGGCCACGACCACGTCGTGGTGGTTCGTGAGTGACCAGTCGAGCAGTTGCGAGAACAGCGCGAGGCCCACGATGCACCCCAGCGCGAACACGCCCAGCACGGGGAAGTCGCGCTCGTCGACGGCACTGATGACGAAGTCGTACATCCCCAGCATCAGGAGCAGGAACGACCCCGAGATGCCCGGGAGGATCATCGCGCAGATCGCGATGGCACCCGACCCGAACAGCACCAGCCACGAGGGGTCGGTGATGGCCCCTCCCTTGAGGCCCAGCACGAAGAACGTGATGACCGCGACCACGATGGCCACCGCC
>Ga0222714_10001476_pt1 | contig 26509 bp, 36 predicted proteins | sample C33_3DmetaG_FD_165048 | JGI IMG/M metagenome (GOLD analysis project Ga0222714, IMG submission 165048) | Estuarine water microbial communities from San Francisco Bay, California, United States - C33_3D | ecosystem: Environmental > Aquatic > Marine > Unclassified | place: USA: California...
TTAGAATTATTTAAGCCTTTTGTGTACGCCAGATTAGATAAATTGGGATATGCCACTACTATTAAGCAAGCTAAAAAAATTGTTGAAAAAGAAAAACAAGAAGTTTGGGATATTTTAGATCATGTAATTAGACAGCATCCAGTTCTTTTAAATAGAGCTCCAACTTTACATAGATTGGGAGTTCAGGCTTTTGAACCAGTGTTGACTGAAATGAAAGCTATTCAATTACATCCATTAGTTACTGCTGCATTTAATGCTGACTTTGATGGAGACCAAATGGCTGTTCATGTACCTTTGAGTATTGAAGCACAATTGGAAGCAAGAGTATTGATGATGTCAACAAATAATATTTTGCATCCTGCAAATGGTAAACCAATTATTGTTCCTAGTCAGGACATGGTACTAGGTATTTATTATTTGTCCCAAGAACCTTTGGAAAATAAAGATGAGAAACCTCAAGGTTACTTTTTAAATATTAATGAAATTGAGCAGGCGATTGAGAGTGGAAACATTCATATTCATTCGAAAATTATTTCTAGGTTTGAAACTAGAGATGATAAAAATAAAGTAATTTTTAAAAAATACGAGAGCACAGCAGGTAGATTTATAATTTCAAATATTTTACCTAAAAATAAAAATATTAAGTTTGATTTAATTGACAGAACCTTATCAAAAAAGAACATTTCAGAAGTTATCGACAAGGTATTTAGATTTTGTGGTCAGAAAGAAACTGTAATTTTTTGTGATAGATTAATGTCATTGGGATTTAAGAATGCTTTTAAAGCTGGAATTTCATTTGGTAAGGACGATTTGATTATTCCTGAAAGTAAAAAAAATATTATTAAAGATGCAAAAAAATTAGTCGAAGAGTATGAGAATCAATATTCTGAAGGTTTAATTACTAAAGGTGAGAAGTATAACAAAGTAATTGATCAGTGGTCTAAGTGTACAGATAAAATTGCATCTGAAATGATGAGTATTATTTCTACTCCTAAAAAAGATAAAGAAGGAAAAATACAAATTAACTCGGTATTTATGATGGCAGATTCTGGAGCTAGAGGATCAGCAGCTCAAATGAAGCAGTTAGCTGGTATGAGAGGATTGATGGCTAAGCCATCCGGTGAGATTATTGAAACTCCAATTATCTCAAATTTCAAAGAGGGTTTAACAATTTTAGAATATTTTACCTCAACTCACGGTGCCAGAAAAGGTTTGGCTGATACAGCTTTAAAAACTGCAAACTCAGGATATTTAACCAGAAGATTGTGTGATGTTTCACAGGATGTAATTATTTCATCAGTCGATTGCGGAAGTGATAAGCCAATAACAATTGGAGAAATTATCGAAGGTGGAAATGTATTGGTAAGCTTAGCTGAGAGAGCTCTTGGAAGATATGCAGCTGAGGAAATTAAAAATTCACTTACTGGAGAAACAATTGTTAAGAAAAAACAAATGATTGATGAAGAAAAATGTGATTTAATTGAAGCCGCTGGTGTTAAAACTTGTAAAGTTTATTCTGTAATCACTTGCGCAAATCAAAAGGGTGTATGTCAAAAATGTTACGGCAGAGATTTGGCTCGAGGAAAACCAGTTTCTGTTGGAGAGTGTGTCGGAATGATAGCTGCGCAGTCAATTGGTGAACCAGGAACTCAGTTAACCATGAGAACATTTCACGTGGGTGGAACAGCATCGTTTAAAGAAGAATCATCGGTCATAGCACCATCTGACGGAATCTTAAAACTAGTTAGCAAGAATTTAGTTGAAGATTCTTCAAAAAATTTAATTGTTATGGGAAGAAACATAGAAATAACTATAGAAAAAGATGGATATGTTAAAGCTTCTTATAAAGTTCCTTATGGAACAAAGCTTTTTGTAAGACCAGATCAGCCTGTAAAGAAAAATCAAAAAATATGCGAATGGGATCCTTATACCCTACCTGTTATTGCTGAGACTGCAGGTATTGTAAATTATGTTGATTTAATAGATGGAGCCTCGATATCCGACAAGACTGATGAAACGACAGGTATTTCCTCAAAAATTGTTTTGGATTGGAGATCACAATCTAAAAATTTAGATTTAAAACCAAGAATTACTTTAAGAGACAGCAAAGATGAAGTAGTAAAAAAAGCAGATGGAAATGAAGCACGTTATTATTTATCTCCAGAGACTATTTTGTCAGTATCTGATGGGGCAAAAGTAAATGCAGGTGATGTTTTAGCAAGATTGCCTAAAGCAACCTCTAAAACGAAAGATATCACAGGAGGTCTACCAAGAGTTGCTGAACTTTTTGAAGCTCGAAAACCAAAGGATGGAGCAATTATTGCTGAGAATGATGGTAAAATAATTTTTGGAAAAGAAATAAGAGGAAAACAAAAGATTACTATTCAAGGTGATGGTGGAGTTGAATCAAACTACTTAATTCCCAAAGGTAAACAAGTGAACTTTAATCCAGGTGAGAGTATATCTAAAGGAGAATACTTGCTAGATGGAAGTCCAGCGACTCACGATATTTTAAAAATATTAGGTATTGAATATTTAACTGAATATTTTGTTAATGAAGTGCAAGAAGTATACAGGCTTCAAGGTGTAGTTATTAATGACAAACATATTGAAGTAATTTTAAGACAAATGTTACGAAAAGTGGAAATTAAAGAACCGGGTGATAGTAATTATTTATTAGGAGAAATTGTTGATAAAATCGATGTAACAAATCTTAATAAAGAATTAAAAAAAGAAGGAAAAAAACAAATTGCTTCAGATCCTGTTCTCCTAGGAATTACCAAAGCCTCTTTACAAACTAAATCATTTATATCTGCGGCTTCTTTCCAAGAAACTACTAGAGTCTTAACTGATGCTGCAATTAAGGGTAAATCTGATGATCTTTATGGTTTAAAGGAAAACGTAATTGTAGGTAGATTGATACCTGCGGGTAGTGGTATGAGCAGAATTAGGCTCAATGACGTAGCCAAAGCTAAAGATATAGAACTTCAAGACAAGCTAAAAAAAAATAAGGTTCCGGCAGTAGAAGAAGCGGCTCAATAATCATTTAAAATCATCCAATTTATTGGATTTTTAAACAATCTTATTGTTGACCTGGTAAAATAAATCAGTATTAATAGCGAAATTTTTAAGGTAGCACGTAAGGCCTTTTATAGCTTTAAACAACTACCGATTTACAAGTTCTACGTAAGCTCTCCTTAAAAAATATAAATTAAAAAGATTATATGCCAACTATTAATCAGTTGTTAAAAAGAAAAAGAAAAAAAGTAATCGCGAGGAATAAAGTCCCAGCGTTAGAGGCTTGTCCGCTCAAAAGAGGAGTTTGCACAAGAGTATATACCACCACTCCTAAAAAACCGAATTCAGCATTAAGAAAAGTTGCAAGAGTTAGATTGTCAAACGGTTTTGAAGTTACAAGTTATATTCCAGGTGAAGGTCACAATCTTCAAGAACACTCTGTGGTGATGATTAGAGGCGGTCGTGTTAAAGATTTGCCTGGTGTACGTTATCATACTGTTCGAGGCTTGCTTGACACTCAAGGTGTTGCAAATAGAAAACAACAACGTTCCAAGTATGGAACTAAGAGACCTAAATAATTATGTCTAGAAGAAGAGCGCAAGTTAAAAGACAAGTTGAAGCCGACCCAATATACGGTACCAAAGTAATCACAAAATTTATAAATTCATTAATGATAGATGGAAAAAAAACTGTAGCAGAAAAAATAGTTTATAAAACTTTTGATATTATAAAAGAAAAATCTAAGCAAGATCCTTTAGAAGTTTTTAATGAAGCAATAAAAAATGTAAAACCAAATTTAGAAGTTAAGTCTAGAAGAGTGGGTGGAGCCACTTATCAAGTACCTGTTGATGTGAAATCAGATAGAGCTCAGGCTTTAGCAATTAGATGGTTAATAGAGTCTTCTAAAAAAAGAGGCGATAAGACTATGCAAGAAAGATTATCTAAAGAATTTTTGGATGCATCTACTAACAAAGGTAATGCAATAAAGAAAAAGGAAGACACACATAAAATGGCGGAAGCTAATAAAGCATTCGCACATTTTAGATGGTAATTTTATGGATCAAGTAATTTCAAAAGATAAATATAGAAACATCGGTATCATGGCACACATTGATGCTGGAAAAACTACTACTACTGAACGTATTCTTTACTACACAGGAAAAGCTCACAAAATTGGTGAAGTTCATGACGGAGCTGCGACTATGGACTGGATGGAACAAGAGCAAGAAAGAGGAATTACTATTACTTCTGCTGCTACAACATGCTTTTGGAAAGATCATCGAATAAATATTATCGATACTCCAGGACACGTTGATTTTACCATTGAGGTAGAAAGATCTTTAAAAGTTTTGGATGGTGCCGTTGCAGTTTTTGATGGTGTTGCTGGCGTTGAACCTCAATCTGAAACTGTTTGGAGACAAGCGGATAAATACAAAGTTCCTAGAATGTGTTTTATCAATAAGTTAGATAGAACAGGCGCAAACTTTTTTATGTGTGTTGATATGCTTAAAGAAAGATTGGGCGCCAAGCCTTTATTATTACAATTACCTATAGGTCTGGAGTCTGATCTTAAAGGTGTTGTCGATTTAGTAAAAATGAAAGGAATAATTTGGGATGATGAAAGTTTAGGCGCTAAATTTAACGAAATTGAAATCCCATCTGAATTAAAAGATGAAGCGGCAAAATACAGAAAAGAGTTAGTCGAGACTGCTGTAGAGCAAGATGAAAAATTAATGGAAGCATATTTAGAAGGAAAAGAAATTTCTAATGAAGATTTAAAAAAATGTATCAGAAAAGGCACTCTTAACTTTACATTTGTACCTGTAATATGCGGATCTGCATTTAAAAATAAAGGTGTTCAACCATTATTAGACGCTGTGGTTGATTTTTTACCGAGCCCTATTGATATTGCTCAAATTTCTGGAACTAAACCAGGTTCTGAAGAAGAAATAGTAAGAAAATTCTCAAATGACGAACCTTTTGCTGCACTTGCTTTTAAAGTTGCAAATGATCCTTTTGTAGGATCATTGACTTTTATCAGAATTTATTCAGGAACCTTAAATGCAGGTACTGGTGTTATGAATAGCACCAAAGATAAGGAAGAGAGAATTGGTAGAATGTTGTTAATGCATGCTAATAATAGAGAAGATATTAAATCAGCATCAACTGGAGATATCGTTGCACTCGCTGGATTAAAACATACTATTACAGGTCATACGCTTTGTGATGCTTCTAAGCCAATTATATTAGAACCAATGGAATTTCCTGAACCTGTTATCGAAATTGCAGTTGAACCAAAAACTAAAGGTGACCAAGAAAAAATGGGTGAAGCTCTTGCACGTTTAGCCAAAGAAGATCCTTCTTTTAGAGTTTCTTCAGATAATGAGTCTGGCCAAACAATTATCAAAGGTATGGGCGAATTACATTTAGATATTATCGTCGACAGAATGAAAAGAGAATTTAAAGTTGAAGCTAACATTGGAGCTCCACAAGTTGCTTATAGAGAGACAATACAAGGCACAGCTACAGTAGATTATACACATAAAAAACAAAGCGGTGGCGCAGGTCAATTTGCTAGAGTGAAACTAAGTGTTGAACCACTTCCTCCTGGAAAAGGAAGAGAAGTTGACAATTTAATCAAAGGTGGAGCGATACCCAAAGAATTTATTCCTGGAGTTGAGAAGGGTATTGAAGGAGTTGCAGATTCGGGAATATTAGCAGGATTTCCAATGTTGGACTACAAAGTAACTCTCTTAGATGGATTGCATCATGATGTTGACTCAAGCGCACTAGCTTTCGAAATAGCTGGAAGAATGGGATTTAAAGAAGCTTGTACCAAAGCAGGTCTAAAACTTCTTGAACCAATAATGAAAGTCGAAGTGGTAACCCCAGAAGATCATATGGGAGACGTTATTGGAGATTTAAATAGTAGAAGAGGCCAAATCGGTTCAACTGGAAAAAGAGGAAACGCAACTGTAATTAATGCGATGGTTCCATTAGCGAATATGTTTGGTTATGTGAATACATTAAGATCTATGTCTCAAGGTAGAGCACAGTACACCATGAGCTTTGATCATTATGAAAAAGTTCCACAAAACGTCCAAGACGAAGTTACTAAAAAATTAGCATAAATTATGGAAAAGCAACAAATTAGAATTAGATTACAGGCTTATGATCACAAGATTTTAGATCAGTCAACGATTGAGATTGTGAACACTGCAAAGAGAACTGGAGCTCAAATAAAAGGTCCGATTCCATTACCAACCACAAAAGAAATTTATACCGTTTTAAGATCGCCACATATTGATAAAAAAAGTAGAGAGCAGTTTGAAACAAGAACTCATAAAAGATTAATTGATATTTTAGAACCAACACCACAAACCATTGAAGCATTAATGAAACTTGATTTGGCAGCAGGTGTTGATGTGGAGATAAAGATTTAATTTATGACACTAGGACTAATTGGAAAAAAAATTGGTATGACGCAAAAATTCTTCGAAAGTGGAGAGGCAGTACCTGTGACTGTATTACAAGTTGAACCCGGAAAAATTGTAGATGTAATCGATAAAGAAAAAAGAGGCTACTCAGCACTTCTGGTTGGTTATGGTCATGTAAAAAGTTCAAAACTTACTAAATCAATGAAAGGTTTCTTTGCTAAAAGATCATTAGAAGCTAAAAAAATATTAAAAGAATACAGAATGGATAATGTTTCTGAATTTAAACCAGGGACAGACGTTACTCTGGAAATATTAAAAGATAAAAAATACGTAGATATTAGATCCAAAACAATCGGAAAAGGTTTTGCTGGAGTAATGAAGAGATGGAATTTTGGAGGATTGAGAGCAACACATGGTGTTTCAGTTTCGCACAGATCTCACGGATCAACTGGACAAAGACAAGACCCAGGAAGAGTGTTTAAGGGAAAAAAAATGGCAGGACATATGGGTGATAGATTTAGAACTACCCAGGGATTAGAAATTGTTGAAACTGATTTGGTAAATAACCTGTTGTATTTGAGAGGTTCTATTCCTGGAAGCAAAAACACTTATGTAGAGATAAGGGAGGCTGTTAAAATTAAGAATAAAATAACAGTTCAAGAAAGATTAAAATCATACTTTGAAGATTTAGAAACAGCAAAATCAGACAAAAAGGATAAGAAAAATATAGCTAAAGAAGCTAAAGAGTCAGCCAAAGCAGACAAACAAGCTGCAAAACCAGAGGCTTCCTCTGAAAAACAAGGTGAAAAAAAATAACATGAAAATTGAAGAAATTAATATTGAGGGTAAAAAAATAGGAACCCAAGAAGTTTCTGATAAAGTTTTTTCATTTAAGCCAAGAAAAGATTTGATTCAGTTAGTTATCAATTGGCAATTAAATAATCAAAGAAAGAAAAAGGGTCATACTAAATCTAGAGGAGAAGTAAAAGGTTCAAGACGAAAAATAGTCCAACAAAAGGGTTCTGGAGGAGCTAGACACGGTAACATTACAGCACCAATTTTTGTTGGTGGTGGTATTGCTCATGGTCCAAGACACAGAGGACAAACTAGATTAACAAAATTAAACAAAAAAGTTAGAAATTTGGGATTAATTAGCGCTTTATCAAGCAAGGCTTTAAGCAATCAAATAAATGTTTTTGATGAACCAAAACTTGATAGTTTTAAAACTAAATCTTTTAATAATTTTTTAAATAAATTAGAAACTAAATCTGCTTTAATAGTTCATCATGAGGGAATTTCAGATAAATTTTTAAAAAGTATCAAAAATATTCCTAATACAAAAAAATTAAATGTCGTAGGGACAAATGTATATGATTTGATCAAATTTCAAAAAGTTCTTTTTACCAAAGAAGCTTTAAAAACTTTACAAGATAGATTAACCAAATGAGTAACGAAAATTACGCATACGATATTATATTAACTCCTATAATTACTGAGAAAAGTACTAATATGAGTAGTTTAAATAAAATTACTTTTAAAGTATCAAAAAATGCTTCAAAAAAGTTAATTAAAAAAAGTATTGAAAAACTTTACAAAGTTAACGTTGTAAAAATCAATACACTTAATTCTAAAGAAAGATTTAAGTTTGTAAGAGGAAGACTTGCAAAAAAATCTGGATACAAAAAAGCGATAATTACTTTGAAAGAAGGTCAAAGTATTGATATCGCTGCGGGAGTTTAATTATGGGATTAAAAAGTTACAGACCGTATACAAAGTCAATGAGAGGAACCATCTTAGTTGATCGTTCACATCTTTGGAAAGGTAAGCCAGAAAAAACTTTAACAAAGCAGATAACAAGATCTATAGGTAGAAATAACTTAGGAAGAATAACTTCTAGACATAGAAGCGCTGGTCATAAAAAAAGATATCGAATAATAGATTTCAAAAGAAATAAATTTGAAATGGCTGCAGAGATTAAAAGATTTGAACATGATCCGTTCAGAAGTGCCAATATTATGTTAGTAGAGTATGAAGACAAAACGCTTTCGTACCTTCTGGCACCCGAAGGTGTTAATGTTGGAGATAAAATTTACTCAGGAAATAAATTAGAAATTAAGCCAGGAAATTGCATGAAAATTAAAGATATCCCAGGCGGCACCAATGTTCATAATATTGAATTAACCCCTGGCAAAGGTGGAATTATGGTTAGATCTGCTGGAGCAGCAGCCCAAGTTATGGGTGTAGATGGGGATTATACTACTGTTCGTTTGGCATCTGGAGAGGTTCGAAAAGTTAGATCTGATTGCAGAGCTACTATTGGCCAATTATCAAATGTCGACAAGAAAAACGTTAAAATTGGTAAAGCCGGTAGAAATAGGTGGCTTGGAATTAGACCTCAATCAAGAGGTGTTGCTATGAACCCAGTCGATCATCCACACGGCGGTGGTGAAGGTAAAACATCCGGGGGTAGACATCCTGTTACTCCTTGGGGTCAAGGAACCAAAGGTTTGAAAACAAGAAATAATAAAAAAACAGATCAGTTTATTATTTCTAGAAAGAAAAAAAGGTAAATTATGGCTCGTTCAATTTGGAAAGGTCCATTTGTGCATCCTAGCTTGATCAAAAAAGTTGAGAAGCAAAAAACTTCTGATTCAAAAAGACCGATTAAAACATGGTCAAGAAATTCTACTATTATTCCAGAATTTATTGGACAAAAGTTTGAAATTCACAATGGAAAAAAATTTATACCTATTACAGTTTCAGAAGAAATGATTGGTCATAAATTAGGTGAATTTGCCCCTACTAGGCAGTTTTTAGGACATACGCCAGCAGAGAAAAAAGCTGAGCCAAAAAAAGAAGATAAAAAATAATCATGGAAAAAAATAAAAAAGATTTGTCTACCGTAAAAGCTGTTTATAATAATCTTCGATCAGGAACTCGAAAAATTAATGAAATATTGCAGTCTATACGAGGTAAAAAAGTGGACATTGTTTTACGGGATCTTCAGTTTTCTAATAAAAGAGTATCAAAAGAGATTATTAAAACTATCAAATCTGCCGTTGCTAATGCAGAAAATAATAATCAGCTAGATATTGATACTTTGATTGTTAAGGAAGCTTATGTTGGTAAAGGAATTACACTTAAGCGATTTAGACCTAGAGCAAAAGGTAGGGCTGCTAGTATTAAAAAACACTTTAGTAATTTAACCATTATTGTTTCTGAAAAAAAAGAAACTGAAGTAGCACAGGGAGCTTAACACATGGGACAAAAGATTAATCCAATTGGCGTAAGACTTAAAATTAATAGAACTTGGGATTCTGTTTGGTTTGCAAAAAAAGAAAACTTTGGAACTTACCTCATTCAGGATTTTAAAATTAGAAAATATATCAACAGTACAATTAAAAACTCAGGTATATCAAAAATTTTAATTGAGAGACCGACTAAAAAATGTAACGTAACTATATTTACGTCTAGACCGGGGTTTGTAATTGGAAAAAAAGGTTCTGATATAGAAAAAATTAAAAGCAATATTGCAAAAATTGCTCATGACGAGGTTTCTGTAAATATTAAAGAAATTAGAAAACCAGAATTAGATGCTTATTTAGTTGCTGAAAACATTGCTCAACAAATTGAAAAACGTATTGCATATAGAAAAGCCATGAAGAGAGCCATGCAAGCTACCATGAGAATCGGTGCTAAAGGAATTAAAGTCATGATTAGTGGAAGATTAGCAGGAAACGAAATTGCAAGAACTGAGTGGTTAAGAGAAGGAAGTGTTCCATTGCATACTTTAAGAGCTGATGTTGATTATGCAGAATGTGAAGCAATGACTACATACGGTATTATTGGAATAAAAGTTTATATTTATAAAGGCGTTGTGTTCCAAAAAGACCTACAGAAAAAAATTGATAGTGAAAAAGAGGAAGAGAAAAACTAATGTTGCAGCCAGCTAGAACAAAATATCGAAAAGCTCATAAGGGCAGAATACATGGTGTAGCAGATCGAGGATCTACCATCAATTTTGGCTCGCATGGCTTGCAAGCTTTACAACCGGAAAGAGTTACTTCTAGGCAAATTGAGGCGGCTAGAGTAGCTCTAACTAGACATATGAAAAGAGCTGGTAGAGTTTGGTTAAGGATTTTTCCAAATATTCCTGTTTCTAAAAAGCCAATTGAAGTTCGAATGGGAAAAGGAAAAGGTAACGTGGAATATTATATTTGTAGAGTAAAACCTGGAAGAATACTTTTTGAAATTGACGGGGTAAGTGACGCTGTAGCTAAAGAAGCCTTTGATAGAGCCTCATCTAAATTGCCAATTAAAACAAAAATTATTAAGAGAAATATGAATATTTAATATGAAAACAAAAGAAATAAAAAAATTATCAGTTTCGGAATTAGAAAAAGAGTTGGGTAACTTTAAAAAAGAGCAGTTCAATTTAAGAATTCAAAAAATGAATTCGCAAATTACTAATAGCGCTAGAATTACAATAGTGCGCAGGACTATAGCTAAAATTTTAACATTTATTAATCAAAAGAAGAAAGTGTAATGACAAAAAGAATTCTACAAGGAAAAGTAATAAGTAATAAAAATCTCAAAACTTTGGTAGTTGAGGTAGTGAGAAAATTTAGACATCCAGTGCTTTTAAAGGTAGTAAAAAAGTCTAAAAAATATCATGCTCATTATGAGGAAGGTACATATGGCATTGGTGACAATGTAAAAATAATAGAATCAGCACCAATATCGAAATTAAAAAAATGGAAAGTTCTAGGAGCTAAATAATGATACAGGTTCAAACAGAATTAGAAGTTGCTGATAATACTGGTGCTAAAAGAATTGAGTGCATAAAAGTTTTAGGTGGCTCAAAAAGAAGATATGCCTCTATTGGTGACATAATTGTTGTCAGTATTAAAGACGCAATGCCCAAAGGAAAAGTTAAAAAAGGAGATGTGCATAAAGCTGTGATTGTTAGAACCAAAAAACAGATTTACAGGGTTGATGGATCATCAATAAAATTTGATACTAATGCTGCTGTATTAATAGCTGCCAACAACGAACCAATCGGAACTCGAATTTTTGGACCGGTTACAAGAGAATTGAGAGCAAAAAATCATATGAAGATTATTTCTTTAGCTCCGGAGGTTTTATAATGAAATTAAAAATTAAAAAAGGAGACACTGTAAAATTACTGGCAGGTGATGAAAAAGGTAAAACTGGAGAAGTAATTGAATTATTTAAGTCTCAATCAAGAGCCACTGTAAAAGGTTTGAATATGGTAAAAAAACATCAAAAAGCAACAAAAGAAAATAAAGGTGGTATTATCAGTTTTGAAAAATCAATTCATATATCTAATCTTACAGTTATAGAGGGTGATAAAAAAAAATCAGCCCAAGGAAAAAAAGAGGAAAAGAAAAATGTTGAAAAAGCAAGTTCTAAAGAAAAGCCAAAATCTGAGACTAAAAAAATAAAAAAAGACTCAGCAAAAAAAGACAGCAAAAAAGCAAAAAAACCAACAAAAAAAATTAAAAAATAATGATACCGAGACTTAAAAAAATTTATAAAGAAGAAATTTTGCCAAGCTTAATTAAAAGTTTGGCTATAAAAAATGCAATGCAAGCTCCAAAATTAGAAAAAATTGTCTTAAATATGGGTTTAGGTCTTGATGCCAGTGACAGCAAGATTTTAAAATCAATACAAACAGATTTGGCTAACTTGACTGGTCAGCTTCCAGTAGTAACAAAATCTAAAAAAGCTGTTGCTAATTTTAAAACCCGAAAAGATATACCGCTAGGATTAAAAGTTACTTTGAGAAAAAATAATATGTACTATTTTTTAGATAGATTAATTAATATGGCGTTACCTAGAATAAAAGATTTTAAAGGTTTGAATCCAGATAGTTTTGATGGAGAGGCAAATTATAGCTTTGGTATTAAAGAGCATGTAATCTTTCCAGAGGTAAATTTTGATAAAATTGAAAAAATGAGAGGTTTGGACATTACAGTAGTTACATCTACTAAAAATAAAGAGGCTGCAAGAGCACTTCTAGATAGTTTTCAATTTCCGTTTTATAAGAAAGGATCTAATTAATGGCAAAAACTTCATCAATACATAGGAATTTAAAAAGAGTTCGTATGGCAAAACGTTTTGAGAATAAACGAAAAAAATTAAAAGCAATTGTAATGGATAAGAAAATTAATTTGAATGAAAGATTTGCTGCCACTTTGAAGTTAGCAAAGCTGCCGAAAAATTCTGCAAAAAGCAGAATAAGAAATAGATGCGAGATCACTGGTAGGCCTCATGGGTATTACCGTAAACTTAAAATGTCTAGAATAGCACTTAGAAAATTAGCTTCTAAAGGGCAAATTCCAGGTATGACAAAATCAAGTTGGTAAGAAAGGAGTAAATTATGACGATATCAGATCCAATTGGCGATATGTTAACAAGGATACGAAACGCACAAATGAAGCAACATCCTACAGTTTCTATTCCTAGTTCTAAATTTAAAAAATATTTGCTTGATGCAATGCAGAGAGAAGGTTTTATTTCTAGCTATGAGGTTACTAAAAATGAAAATGGAACTTTTGAATCTTTAAAGGTAAATTTAAAATATGTTCATGGAAACCCTGTAATAAGAGAAATTAAAAGAATTTCTAAACCAGGAAGAAGAATTTATTCAAGATTTGAGAGTTTACCACGCGTATTAAATGGTTTGGGTATATCAATTATATCTACCTCGAAAGGTATTTTGTCGGATAATGAAGCGAGAGATCAAAAACTTGGAGGAGAAATAATCTGTAATATTTCATAATTGTTATGTCGAAAATTGGAAAAAAACATATTCTTATACCAGCGGGCGTTAAAGCATCTATAAATGGAAATAAAATTTCCATGGAAGGACCTAAAGGCAAAAAAGACTTATTAATTAATGTTGAAGAATTAGAAACAAAAATAGAAAATAATAAAATTTCAATTAAACCAAAAGATGCTTCAAATCAAAACAAGGTGTTATGGGGTCTTCAAAGAAGCTTGATAAATAATGCTTTAATCGGCATTTCTCAAGGATACGAAATCAATCTAAATTTAAACGGTGTAGGTTTTAGAGCAAACTTAAAAGGCAAACAAATTCAATTTCAGTTAGGTTTTAGTCACGACATATATTTTGATATACCAGAAGGTATCGCGGTAAAGATAGATAAACAAACAAAAATTACGTTAAATGGTACTGATAAGCAATTAATAGGAAAAGTTGCTGCTGATATTAAATTTTTAAAACCAGTTGAACCCTACAAACAAAAGGGTATTACAAGCGATGGCCAATTTATTCTTAAAAAAGAAGGTAAGAAAAAATAATGAGAAATAAAACAATAATTAGGCAAAAAAGAAATAGATCGAAGCTAAAACGTGTAAACACTAATAAACCTCGATTAACCGTTTTTAGATCTACTAAAAATATCTATGCTCAGTTAATTGATGACAATAAAAGAGCAACTATTGCCAGCGCCTCTTCTAAAGAAAAAAATATTGAAAAAACTAATAAAACAGAATTATCAAAAATTGTTGGAAAATTAATTGCAGAACGATGTATCGCAAAAGGAATTAAAGAAGTGTACTTTGATAGAGGAAGTTATAAGTATCATGGCAGAGTCAAATCACTTGCAGAAGCAGCAAGAAGCGGAGGTTTAAAGTTTTAAATTATGAGCAAAGTTACAGAAATTAAAGAAAAATTAGTTGCTATTAACAGAATTACTAAAGTCGTAAAAGGCGGAAGAAGATTTGGTTTTGCTGCTCTTGTGGTTGCTGGTAATCAAAAAGGTCAAGTTGGTTTTGGTCAAGGTAAAGCAAAACAAGTGCCTGATGCAATCAAAAAAGCATCAGATGCAGCTAAAAAATCTTTAATTAAAATTCCTTTACGAGATGGAAGAACCTTGCATCACGATGTAAAAGGAAAAAGCGGAGCTGGTAAAGTTATTTTAAGAAGTGCACCTGCTGGTACGGGTATTATTGCAGGCGGTGCAGTTCGAGCAATATGTGAAATGTCAGGTATTCAGGATGTAGTAGGTAAATCAATTGGATCTGCTAATCCATATAACGTAGTTAGAGCGTCCTTCGTTGCCTTAACTAGTCAACAAACGCCAAAAGATATTTCTTTAATTAGAGGAAAAAAAATTAAAGATATTGTGTCCAGGAGATAATTTATGAAATTAAATAGTATAGGTATAAAAATTTTTAAAAAATCCAAAAGAGTTGCAAGAGGTATTGGATCTGGAAAAGGAAAAACAGCAGGTCGTGGTGTTAAAGGACAAAAAGCAAGATCTGGTGTAGCGGTAAAAAGTTTTGAGGGTGGTCAAATGCCTTTGTTTAGAAGACTTCCTAAAAGAGGGTTTAATGCAATTGAAGGCAGAACCAATAATTTAGTTATTAATTTAAGAGATATTTCAAGTCTTATAGAAAAAAAGAAAATTAATACTGCTGAAAAAATTGATTTAGGTAGTTTGTTATTTTCTAAAGATAAAACAAATTCAAAATTTGTAAAAGTAAAAATATTAGGAACAGGTGAAATGAAGCACAAGGTGAATATTTTGGCGCATTCAGTCAGCAAAAGCGCAAAAAACAAAATAGAAAGCTCTGGTGGTTCAATTGAAATAGTTAAATAGTAATAATGTCTAACTTTTCTGATACATCGAATAGTGGGCCAGGTGCTTTTTCTCAATCAAGTGATTTAACAAAAAGAATATTTTATACACTTTTTATTTTAATTATTTATAGATTTTGTACTTATGTTCCAATTCCTGGAATAGACCCCGATTCCTTAAAAAATTTTCTTACGGGTAATGAAAGAAGCTTATTAGGTATGTTCAACCTTTTTGCTGGTGGAGCAGTGCAACGAATGGCAATTCTTACTTTAGGTATAATGCCATACATATCCGCATCCATTATCATACAGTTATTAACTGGAGTTACTGAATATTTTAAGAACCTAAAGGCTCAAGGAGAATTTGGTAGAAGAAAAATTACTCAATATACAAGATATGGAACAGTCCTATTGGCCTTGATACAAGGATATGGTGTTTCTGTTAGCTTAGAAAATTCTCCAGGCATAGTTTTGGAGGCTGGAATTTATTTTAGATTTGTAACTACAGTAACTTTAGTTACTGGAACTATCTTAATAATGTGGTTGGGTGAGCAAATTACAGCAAGAGGAATCGGAAATGGTATTTCTTTAATAATTTTTTCTGGAATAGTTGCAGAAATTCCAGGAGCATTAGCGTCAACTTTTGAACTAGGTAGAACAGGAGCTATTTCTAGTGTGGTCATTTTATCTATTTTAATTCTTTTGTTAGGTGCAATTTATTTTATTGTTTTCGTTGAAAGAGCGCAGCGAAGAATATTAATACAATATCCAAAAAGACAAATGGGTAATAAAATTTATGGTGGTGAGTCCTCATACCTTCCACTAAAAGTTAATACAGCAGGTGTGATACCAGCAATTTTTGCTTCGGCATTATTATTATTACCAATTACTTTGTCTAATTTTTCTACAACTTCAAATTCATTTATGCTTTCGGTAACTTCAATGCTTGGACAAGGAAAGCCACTTTATATGCTTTTTTATGCATCAGGAATTATTTTTTTCTCTTTTTTTTATACTTCTATTATTTTTAATCCTGTTGAAACCTCAGATAATTTAAAAAAACATGGTGGATTTGTTCCTGGAATTAGACCTGGAGAAAAAACTTCAGAGTTCATTCAATCATTATTAACCAAGTTAACAGTTATTGGCTCTGCATATTTGGTTATTATTTGTTTATTACCAGAAGTGTTAATTTCAAAATATCCTATTCCTTTTTATTTAGGAGGTACTTCACTTTTGATTGTGGTGGTGGTTGCAATGGATACAATTACACAAGTACAAACTAGAATGATGAGCGCTCAATACGCTTCACTAATTAAAAAAACAAAATTTTCTAAGTAATGAATGTAGTTATTTTTGGACCTCCAGGAGCAGGAAAAGGAACACAGTCTGCTTTTTTAATTAAATATTTTAATTTAGTTCAGTTATCAACTGGAGACTTACTAAGAGAAGAGCTTAAAAGTGGTTCAGAACTTGCATCTCAAATTGAAACTTTAATGAATTCTGGAAAGTTAGTATCTGATGATATTATCAATAGTTTAATTGAAAAAAAATTAAATGATAAAAAAATTCAAAACCGTATAATATTTGATGGTTTCCCTCGAAATATTGACCAAGCCAAAACACTAGATTCTTTATTAACTAAATACTCTCAGAATATATCTGTTGTACTAAATTTAAAAGTAGATCATTCAGTTCTTACAAAAAGAATTTCTGGAAGAGTCTCTTGCTCTATTTGCAAAACAACTTTTAATGAATTTTTTGATCCTCCAAAATTATGTGAAAACTCAGAGTGCTCCAAAAGAAAATTGATAAAAAGATCAGATGATAATGCTGAGACAGTATCAAAAAGGTTAAAAACTTATGATGAGTCGACGCTTCCTATTTTGGATTACTATTACAGTAAAAAACTAGTTAAAGACGTGGACGCTATGGCTGATATTAATGAGGTCTCTGAGCAAATATCTATAATAATCAAGGACTTAAAAAGTTGACATTAAAAGAAGGATTCATATACTCCGACAGTTTTAAAAATTAATAATTACAATCACTTACTATGGCTCGTATATCAGGAGTAAATCTTCCTCTAAACAAACAAGTTTTTATAGCACTTCAGTATATTTACGGAATAGGTGATCATTATGCTGATCAAATTTGCAAAGAACTAAATATAGATAAGTCTAAAAGAGTTAATAATCTAACTGAAGATGAAGTTCTAAAAGTTAGAGAACTAATTGATAAAAATTATACCGTAGAAGGAGATTTGCGAAGAGAGGTTTCTTTAAACATCAAGCGATTAAGAGATTTAGGTACGTATAGAGGGACAAGGCACAGAAAAAAATTACCCGTAAGAGGACAAAGAACTCATTCAAATGCAAGAACTAGAAAAGGAAAAGCTATAGCGATTGCTGGTAAAAAATTAACTGTTATGAAAAAATAATTATGAGCGCTGAGGATATTAAAAAAAAAACAGATACTGCCAAAAGTACAGATGTTAAAAAAACTGATACAAAGAAAAAAAGCAAGTTTCGTTTAAAGAAAAAAGAAAAAAAAGTTGTAATTAATGGAAAAGCTTACGTAAACGCAACATTTAATAACACGATTGTCTCTATTACTGATAAAGATGGAAACGTATTGTCTTGGTCATCTGCTGGTTCGAAAGGTTTTAAAGGATCAAGAAAATCCACTCCATATGCTGCGCAAGTAGCAGCTGATGACGCGGCAATTAAAGCTGCCGAGTATGGATTAAAAAATATTGATGTAGAAGTTAAGGGACCAGGTTCAGGTCGTGAAACTGCTTTGAGAGCATTACAAGCAAGGGGATTTAAAATATTATCTATTAAAGATACAAGTCCTATTGCTCATAACGGTTGTCGACCACCAAAACGAAGAAGAGTTTAACCATAAATAATAAATAGGAGCTAACATTGATAGATAAAAATTGGAAAGAATTAATCAAGCCTTCAAAAATTGATATTCAGGCTAGTGAAGATAAAAAATTTGCAAAAATTACTGTTGAACCTCTCGAAAGAGGTTTTGCACTTACTTTAGGAAATGCATTAAGGAGAGTTCTACTATCTTCAATTCAAGGAACTGCAGTTACAGCCATACAAATAGATGGCGTTCTTCATGAATTTTCATCAATTAATGGTGTCAGAGAAGATGTCACCGATATTGTTTTAAATGTTAAATCATTGTCATTAAAATTAAACAGCAATGGACCAAAAAAATTAATTCTAGACGCCAAAGGTCCAGGAGAAATTACTGCGAAAATGATTAATTCTAATCCTGATATAGAAATTTTAAATCCAGACCAAGTAATATGTAACCTTGATGAAAATACAAAAATTTATATGGAGTTAGTGGTTAATACAGGAAAAGGATATGTTTCAGCCGATAAAAATAGAGAAAAAGACTCACCATTAGGATTAATACCTATTGATTCAGTTTATAGTCCTGTAAAGAGGGTTTCTTACAATGTGTCCAATACCAGAGAAGGTTTGTCTATTGATTATGATAAATTAACTATGGAAATTGAAACTAATGGATCTGTTGCTGCTGACGATTGTTTGGCATTTGCTGCAAGAATCTTGCAAGATCAGCTATCTTTATTTATTAATTTTGATGAACCAAAAGAAGTAATAGCTCAACCTTCTAAGAGCGAACCGGAATTTAACAAAAATCTTTTACGAAGAGTCGATGAACTAGAGCTTTCTGTCAGGTCAATGAATTGCTTGAAAAACGACAATATTATTTATATCGGAGATTTGGTCCAAAAAACTGAAGGTGAAATGCTAAGAACTCCTAATTTTGGAAGGAAGTCTCTAAATGAAATTAAAGAGGTGTTATCAGGAATGTCTTTATACTTAGGAATTGAAATTCCTAATTGGCCACCAGAAAATATTGCTGAGTTATCTAAGAAGTTAGAAGAGGAATATAAATAATTAGATGAGACACGGTCACGGTTATAGAAAATTAAATAGAACATCTGAGCATAGAAAGGCTATGTTTCAGAACATGATTAACTCTTTAATTAAACATGAACAAATTCAAACTACTGTGCCTAAAGCTAAAGAATTAAAGTCTATAATTGATAAAATTATAACTATTGGAAAAAAGAATACTTTAGCTGCAAAAAAAAATTTATTTTCTAAACTTCAAGATAAAAATTCTGTTACGAAGTTAACCACAGTTCTTTCTAAAAGATATGAAAAAAGAAATGGTGGATACTGTAGAGTTGTAAAATCGGGTTTTCGTTTTGGAGATAATGCACCAACAGCATTTATAGAATTGGTAGATAAAGATTTTAATGCTAAAGGACAAGATTCTGGCCCTGTTCAAAAAAAGAAGCAAGACCAGGAAAATACAGAGGTTGAAAAATCTCCGGAAATAATAAAAGAATCTAAAAAAACTAAAAAATAATGAAATCAATTTTTCTTGTTGCTTTATTTGGAGCAGCTGGAAGTGTATTAAGATATTTTTTTTTTATTATTACACCTAAAATTTATTATACCACTTTTCCACTAAGTACATTTTTAGTTAATTTAATTGGTTCTTTTTTGATTGGTTTTTTTATTGCTTTGTTTGATAAAGGAATTATTAACGAAGCTATAAGAGTATCTGTAGTGGTAGGATTGTTGGGTGGTTTTACAACTTTTTCTACTTTTTCAATGGATATGTTTCATTTGATTAACAAATCTCTATATTTACAAGCGGGTATCTATATTTTGGGTTCAGTAATTTTAGGACTTATTCTTTTTATTGTAGGACATAAGGCTGCTTCTATTCTTTAATGAAAATCAAAGAAGGATTTCTGGTTGATAGTACCCACTTAAACACCAGAATCGATAAGTGGTTCAAATCTAAATTTGGTAATTTACCTCAATCGTTTATAGAAAAATCACTTCGATCTGGAAAAATAAAAGTAAATAATAAAAAGATAAAAAGTTCTTATAAGTTGCAGCTAGATGATTCTGTTTTTGTTGATGTTATTTATGACAACAAACCAACTAAAAAAAAGTTTTTGTATCAAGCAACTCATCTTGAATATAAAGAACTTAAAAATTCTATAATCTATGAAAATCATGATTACATGATTTTAAATAAACCTTCTGGTATATCTGTTCAATCGGGAACAAAATCACCAAAAAATATTATTGATATATTAAATAAATTTTCTGATAAAAAAAAATATTATTTAGTCCATCGGATTGATAAAGAGACATCGGGATTAATATTATTTGCATGTAATAAAAGTTTTGCTCAGAATATATCTGACCAATTTAGAAACAAGATGGTAGTTAAAAACTACCTTGCTATTCTTCACGGATCTTTGGTTTTAAATGAAGGTGTGTTGGAACACGATTTGACTTTTATTGATAAAAATAAAAAAAAAACATTTAAAGCAGAGACAAGTTTTTTTGTTATAAGCAAAAATAAATATTATTCATATGTGCAGGCCACTCCTATAACTGGTCGAAAACACCAATTAAGGCAACAATTTTTCAAAATTAATAACCCAATTGTAGGTGATGATAAATATTTTATTCCAAATTATAAAAATGAAAATCATTTTTTAATGTTGCATAGTTATGAAATAACTTTTTCTTATCTAGGCAAAAGTAAATCTTACAAAATTGATCCGCCTTCTGAATTTAAAAATTTTTTGAAAAAAATTAATTTGTAAAAATTTTTTTAAATTGTGAAATAATAGTATTATTAAAATCATCTTCAGACGGTAATTTTTGAATATCTGAAAAATTAGCTATTCCTTTGTCAACTATACCGCACGGAACAATGCCTTTATAATATTTTTTATTTACATTTAAATTTATAGAAAATCCATGATAGGCAATCCATTTTTTTACCTTGATACCTATCGCTGCAATTTTATGATCGTTATTATTTTTACTGACCCAAATTCCAATATTCGTAGGATCAGGATGTGATTTGATGCTGTATTCATTTAAAATGCCTACAATCCATTGTTCGACATTTCTAACCAATTTTTTTATTTCTTTTCCTCGCTTATTAAGATTAAGAACAAAATAGACAATTTTTTGTCCTTTACCATGATAGGTCCATTTTCCTCCACGGGCAGTCTTTATACTGGGCAGTGTGCCAGTGTCTAAAAGTTCATGATCACTCCCGCTTGTGCCGCAGGTATAGACATCATTATGTTCTAAAATCCAAATTAATTCATTAGCTTTATTTTCAATTACGTCAGAAAGTCTTTTTTCTAAAATATCAATTGCTATCTGGTAGTCTATTGGTTTTTTACTGATTTTTATTTCAATATTCATTATAAAAAGAAAAATACTTTTATTATCATGGAAAACAATAACGAAATTAAAACAAAAAAAATAGAATTTAATATAAGTCAAGATTACCTAAACAATCTAATCAATAATATAAATCAAAAAAATTTAGCACTAATCAATGAAGGTCTTTCCAAACTTCACACTTCTGATATTGCCGAGGTTATAACTAACTTACCTGAAAAATCTCGTTTTGATTTAGTTGAATTAGATGGTTTTAATCTTAACCCAAATGTCATAGTAGAATTAACAGACGAATTGCAAAAAGAAATTTTAGAAAAAATTTCATCTAATAAAATTGTTAAAATTATAAATAGTTTAGAATCTGATAACGCTTTACAAATTGTTGAAAATTTATCAGAAGAAAAAAAAATAGATGTTTTAACCAAAATTCCCCTGGAGGATAAGTATGTTTTAGAACAAACTCTGAATACCTATCCAGAGGATTCGGCAGCAAGAATTATGCAAAGAGAATTCGCTGCTGTTCCATACGGTTGGACAGTTGGGCAAACTATTGACTATTTAAGAGAAACAAATGAATTACCAAAAGAATTTTTAGAAATTTTTATTATCAATGAATTAAATATTCCTGTTGGATCGGTACCATCTTCAAGAGTTTTAAGAACTGCTCGAGAAATAAAAATGAGTACTATAATGAATAGTAATAAATTTTTAATTCCAGCTGAAATGGATCAGGAGCATGTTGCTTATAATTTTGAACAATACAATCTTGTATCTGCTGGTGTAGTAGATAAAAATAATCATTTGATTGGAATGATTACAGGTGATGACATTGTTACAGTTATTAAAGAAGAAGCAGAGGAGGATACATTGAGATTAGCAGGAGTTAGTGATGAAGAAATTTCTGATAGCGCTGTAAGTATTACCAAAAAAAGATTTATATGGTTAACTATCAATTTACTCACAGCAATTTTAGCCTCAACAGTTATTAGCGTGTTTAATGCAAGTATTGAAAAAGTTGTAGCACTAGCTATTTTAATGCCAATTGTTGCATCTATGGGTGGCAATGCAGGAACACAAACGCTTACAGTTACCGTAAGATTAATTGCAACAAAGGAATTGATATCGAGCAATGTTAAAAAAATTGTAACCAAGGAATTTTTAGTTGGATTTTTTAATGGACTTATTTTTGCTATTATAACTTCATTAGCTATATTTGTTTGGTTTAGCGATATAAGACTATCCATTTTAATCGCAGTCGCCATGGTTATTAATATGACTGTAGCAGGGTTGTTTGGAATTTTAATACCAGTAACACTAAATAAACTGAAAATTGATCCAGCTATAGCATCTAGTGTATTTGTTACAACCGTGACTGATGTTTTTGGATTTCTTTCTTTTTTAGGTTTGGCAAGTTTTATTTTAAATATTTAAATATTATCTATTAGACGCACGTTTTTTAGATAATAGGCAATAAATATATTTGTTTTTAAAGATATTATTTTAGCAGGTATGAATTTATCTAGTTTAATCAAATCGATATAATCAATTTTATCAACTCCCATTTTTTTAATAATAGTTTTTAATAAATGAACATTGATTTTTTTATTAATATTTTTCTTTTTGTAGTGGTTAATTGCTTCAAAAACTTTGCTCATTATTAGTAGAGAAGGTTTGTCTAATAATAAATTTCTAGAAGATAGGGCAAAACCTTCTCTTGATCGAATGGTTTTACAAGCTACTATTTTTGATGGAATTTTATTTATTTTGCAAAATTCCTTAATGATATGTAGCTGTTGGTAATCCTTTTTTCCCATATATACTTTTGTATTGTTAATGATCGAAAGAAGTTTTGACATAACATCCATAACTCCCTTAAAGTGATTTTTTCTAAATTTGTGTTCCATCATATTTGCAATTTTGGGATAAGTAATTTTTCTTGTTTTCCAAGAATATATTTCAAAAAAACTTGGCACAAAAACGTAGTCAACTTTATATGTTTTGCAAATTTTTAAATCATTTTTAATTTTTTTGGGATAAGAAAGAAAATCTTTTCTTTTGTTAAATTGTTTTGGATTTACAAAAATACTTACAACTGTTTTCAAGCATTCTTGTTTAGATTTTTTTATAAGTGAAATATGACCCTCGTGTAGTGTTCCCATGGTAGGAACAAATCCCACGTTGGCTGTTTTATTGATGATTTTATTGATAATATTAGATTTTTTAATTATTTTCATTTAAGACAAACTGATAAATATAAATTTATGATTACACAAGCAATTATACCATTAGCTGGATTAGGAACAAGGATGTTGCCTTTTACAAAAGTCATTCCCAAAGAATTGTTACCTCTGGGAAACATATCAATTCTAGAAAGGGTTCTTATTGAATGTGAGGAAGCTGGTATTAAAAAAATTTATCTAATTATATCAAAAAAAAAAGACATAATTAAAAAATATTTTGAAAATAATGTTTTTCTTAAAAAAAAAGTTTTTAAAAATAAAAATTTATTAAATAAACTTAAAAAATTAGCTAAATTTAGAAAAAAGATACGTTTTGTTTATCAGAATTCCCCAAAAGGCTTAGGTGATGCAGTGTTAACTTGTAAAAATAAAATAACATCTAAGTATTTTCTTTTATTTTTGCCTGATGATATTATTGTTAACTCTAATTGTACTAAAGAATTGATAGCTGTACATAAGAAAAATAAATCTTCTGTTATAGCAATAAAAAAAGTTCTCAAAAAAAATGTAAATAGATATGGAATAGCGGGCTTTGACAAAAAAAATAAAAACATTCTACATATTAATAAATTAATTGAAAAACCTTCTATAAATTCCGCTCCATCATTACATGCTATAATTGGCCGATATATTTTAGATAAAGATATTTTTAAATTTATGTCTGTTGCAAAAAAAGGAAAACTAGGCGAAATTCAAATTACTGATACTCTCAATAAGATGCTTCATAAAGGAAGGGTATTTAACGGTTGCGTTTTTAAAGGTGAGTATTTAGATTGCGGAACCATGGAAGGCTATATTAAATCATTTAATAGGATTTCAAATAAATGAACATATGTTTTATTGGAACAGGCTACGTAGGCTTAGTATCTGGCGTGTTATTTTCAGATTTGGGAAATAATGTCTATTGCGTAGATAATAATAGTGAAAAAATTTCAAATTTAGAGCGGGGAATTATACCCATATATGAGCCAGGACTCGAGGAGCTAGTAAAAAAAAATTTCAATGCTGGAAGAATTAAATTTACAACTAATCTTGCAGAAGCTACACGTAAATCTGATATAGTTTTTATTGCAGTGGGAACTCCTACATCTAAAGATGGATTATCAGCTAATTTACAAAGTGTTTATGATGTTGCAAAGTTAATTTCTAAAAACATAAATTCACACAAAATTATTATCACTAAGTCAACAGTTCCCCTTGGAACGGGTGATGAAATTGAAAAAATATTGCTTAAAAATAATAATCACAAGATGTTTGATGTAGTTTCTAACCCAGAATTTTTAAGGGAAGGGGAAGCAATTAGAGATTTCAAGTATCCTGATCGAATTGTCATAGGAACAAATAATATTAAAAAAGTATCGTCTGTTATGGAAGATTTATATTTGCCAATTATTAAAAAAGGTGCAAAATTTTTAGTTGTTCAAAGACGTGCCGCGGAACTGATTAAGTATGCTTCCAATGGATTTTTAGCCACTAAAATAACCTTTATTAATGAACTGGCTAATTTGTGTGAGAGAACAGGTATTAATATTGAGGATATTGCTTTAGGAATAGGTACCGACGCTAGAATTGGTTCTCGATTTTTACGAGCTGGCCCTGCTTATGGAGGCTCATGTTTTCCAAAAGATACAAAAGCTTTAGCAAAAACCGCAGCTAAATTTAATACAAATCTTAGTGTAATTAATAGTGTAATTAAATCAAATGAATCAAGATCTGATTTAATAACTTCTAAAATATTTAAAATTTTGAAAAACCCAAATAATAAAAAAATAGGTTTTTTAGGTGTTACATTTAAAGCAAATACGGACGATATGCGGGACTCTTCAAGTTTGAAAATAATACCAAAATTAATCAAGAAGGGTTGTCTAGTTTCTTATTACGAACCTACAGGTGAAAAAGAAATTTTGAAAAAATATAAAACTATTAAAAATTTTAGAAATATAAATGATCTAATTAATAATTCTGATTTAGTGATAATTCACACCGAATGGGATGAGTTTAAAAGTTTAGATTTTGAAAAAGTAAGTAAAAATAAAAAATTACAAATTTTTGACCTGAGAAATTTATACGAACCTCACGATTTTTTAAACAAAAAAATAAAATATTATTCTATCGGTAGACCATCAGATGTCTAAAGATCTTGTTAAATCAAGAAAAAATAAAATATTATCAAAAGTTAATTATCCAAAATTTTATCACGTAATTATCTTAAATGATAATTTTACAACTATGGAATTTGTTGTTAAAGTTTTGATTATGTTTTTTAATTTAAGCTTGCACCAAGCAACTATAATTATGCTTAAAATCCATAATAATGGTTCAGCTATTGTGGGCACTTATACAAAAGATATTGCTGAGACGTTAGTTTCTAAAGTTAATAATTATTCAAAACAAAATAGTTTTCCACTAAAATCAATTATGAAAGCTAAATAGATGGCTACATTCACCAAAACTTTAGAAAATGCAATATCTCATGCCTTTAAAGTAGCATCTGAAAAAAATCATCAATATGTTACGTTAGAACATCTTTTATTTTCATTAATTGATGAAACCGACGCGCTCAATGTTATGAAGGCATGTAGTGTAGATACTGATCTTTTAAAAGAGAATCTTGAATATTATATAGATAATGAACTTGATAATATTGTGAATTCTGAGAAAGAGTCCGAGCCACAACCTACAGCAGGTTTTCAAAGAGTTATTCAGAGATCAATTGTTCATGTTCAGTCATCTGGAAAAAATGAGGTTACTGGTGCTAATATTTTAGTTTCTCTTTTTGCTGAAAGAGAAAGTCATGCAACTTATTTTTTACAAGAACAAGAAGTAACTAGATATGATGTTGTAAACTTCATTTCTCATGGAATAACAAAAATTGATAATTTTTCTTATACCGAAGATGTAAGT